>Ga0316208_1000529_pt1 | contig 45422 bp, 43 predicted proteins | sample 3monopyrite_MG_FD_204944 | JGI IMG/M metagenome (GOLD analysis project Ga0316208, IMG submission 204944) | Microbial mat bacterial communities from mineral coupon in-situ incubated in ocean water Damariscotta River, Maine, United States -... | ecosystem: Environmental > Aquatic > Marine >...
GGTGAAATAATATTTACCCCTTTTGGAGGCTCAGGATTGGCGCTTTGGTGTCATAGGCTAGCAAATTTAAATAGGCCCGAATTTCACATTTACGATAGAGACAACCCGCCTCCACAGGATAGTAAATACCAGCAGTATATTGATGAAGTAAATCAACGAGAAAATTGTCGAGCTGTTTGTACCAACCGTAAAGAAGCGGAAAACTACATACATAAAGACGCAATAAATGAAGCTCTTAGAGAAACTGAATTTGAAGTGCAATTGGAGGCTGATCTCGCAGAGTTTGATGATATTCCATCAGCTATTAAGGATCTAATAAACACGGTGGCTCCACAAAGTAATAAGTGGGGAGAAAACCGAGCAAAAGAATTTTTATGTAGTGCAGCTACATCGAAAATGAACAAAGATATGCTTGACGAGATTGACCCTAACGGTGAGGTGATAGGCTGGATCAGGGAAATGAAAGAAATGTTGGAGAGTGTAGATTAAAGATTTCCTTATTAAGACTTGATAAGGAACTGTTTTTTTTGCTCCTTATAAAAATAGTGTAATGCTCTCGAAAGCATAGTTAGGTATATTTAATGGGAACTTCTATAGAACTCTGTATTGGTAACGTGTCTCTTTCGTATTCCAAAAACTTCATGGGAGAAGATTACGGTTTCTTGTTTCAGGAGAGTGATCTGTTTCGCCGCAAGACGGACCAAATAAATTACGACTATTACGAAGAGCATCCCGAAGAAAAGGAAGAGCTTGCCGAAGCAGAGGAACTTTTTGCAAGGACACTCTCTCGCATATTACCTCGTCTTGAGATACTTGGCTTCACACTTGAAGCTGCACGCGCCGAGTACCAAGCGCTGGTCGCGGAAGCAATCGAGATATCGAGCTATAATGAGCAGGAAGAAACAAAAAAAGAATATCTCACGTTTGAAGAATTCTGCGATTTGGCATGCCGCCATCCACTGTGTGATTTGGAAAATGGTTATATCGAATACGAAACACCAGACCGAGACATAATTTCTCAGGGACGGTTTACTGCTGATATTGACCTATTTAAACGAATTCCTTGGACCGATAATTCTGATTCCTATTGGTCCGAAACCAGCTTTCTTTCCGCGAGAGTTTGCATTCTTAGCGCGGAATCGATGCTTCAGGTCTTTGCTCTGAATGCGGCTAATGCTGAAGTTGAGGTCACATGGGAGTTTGGACCTATTGTCCATGCCGGTTGGGTTCAACGTGAAGCATTCAAGCCAGGCGCGCGGCAAAAGCAAAAAATTCTGATCGCAACCGAGGGTGCATCCGACGCACGTATCATTCGGCGGTCGTTGGATGTCCTACGCCCAGACGTGTCAGATTTTTTCAATTTCGTGGATGTCGATGAACGCCATCATTTCTGGGGAACCGGCAATCTCGTAAAGTTCGCAGAGGGGCTTTTACGAATTGAGGTGCTTAATCAGGTCTTGTTTGTTTTCGACAACGACGCAGAGGGCGTTGACGCTTTTCGCAAGCTTGAAAAACTGAATTTGCCCGCCAACATGCGAGCGATGCTCTTACCTGATCTTGAGGAATTTTGTGAGTTCGCCACCTGTGGCCCGGAAGGCGTAAGCGTTTCTGATATCAATGGACGAGCCGCCGCGATTGAATGCTACCTTGATCTTCGCCTGGGTCAATATCCCGCTCCTCAAGTCACATGGAGCAACTTCAAAAAGGACATCAACGCATGGCATGGTGTGTTGGATTTCAAAGAATCATATTCAAAACATTTCTACAATCAAACCGATGATATGCTGCGAAACGGTAACTACGATGTTTCTAAACTCATGAAATTAATTAATGTTCTAATCCGGCAGGCCGGATTGGTAAGCCCAGTTATTTAATGTCCGCTTTCGGGAATTTTCTACGTCCGCCCTTGGCCGAACTCGGAATTCAAAATGAAAACACTCATCGTGTTAATAGCAGCAATACTTATTGCTGGTCCAGCCTTTTCGAAAGACAAGGTATATGCAGATGCGATTATTATTAACGAGGTCACAAGTATCTATGATGCCGACACCTTTAGAGTTGATATAGATAAATGGCCTAGCATTATTGGCGAGCACATACCTGTTCGTGTTTTAGGTATTGATGCCCCAGAAATTAGAGGGAAATGCGAACAAGAAAAACTAAAAGCAAGGAGTGCAAAGCAATTTACCGTAGAGCATCTTCGAAACGCCAAAGTCATAGAACTTCGCAACATTCAAAGAGGAAAGTATTTTCGATTACTCGCTGACGTATACGTGGATAATAAAAGTCTATCTGACTTATTGATCAAGTCAGGACATGCAAGAGAATATGATGGCGGAACACGCCAAGGGTGGTGCCCATAAAGAGAGTTTCTCGACCCAGTTCCCATAATAATTTTTTAAAACCAATATCTAATTTCCCATTGTCCCACCCCACCTAAACCGACACGATACCCCCATGCCGCAGCCGCGTGGGATGGTATCGAATGCAAAGCCTTCCGATTTACATATTGCTATTAGCAGCGGCAAACAGCGCTTTTGCTGATTCGTGTTGGTCGTCTGCGTCTGAACGCTACGGCGTACACGAGACCATTCTACGCGCCATTGCATTTACCGAGAGTGCAATGGATTCAACAGCCATTAACCGCAACACGAATGGATCGGTGGATGTGGGTTTGATGCAGATCAATTCTCGGTGGTTTCCCCAGTTGGCAGAGATGGGAGTTCAGCCCGGAGATCTTTGGAATCCCTGTACCAACATTCATGTCGGTGCGTGGGTGTTGGCAGGAGAGATCCGCCGTTTTGGCTACACATGGCAGGCCGTTGGTGCTTATCACGCTGGCCCTGCATTGACGGTAGCCGGTGAACAAAGACGTAGGAAATATGCGCAACGGGTTTATCACAATTTGGCTACTATTCACCGCGCTGGTGATAAGCGGCTGCGCCTCGACTAAGCAACATAAATCTGTTGCAGAGGATCAGCCTTTAGCACCGGTGCAGCGTGAATGCGAGACTACCATTAGTCAGGTTCCCGCCGACTATCCCTGGTCAATCGCTGGTCGCCATACAACGGCAGTTGCTCGATATCATTCGCTTGGCATCATGCAATCCGTTGACGAGCCAAGTCAGTTTAGCTTTTGCGCAGACTGCCCCTGCCCGACCAGCAAACAATCCGCTTCTGATCGTAGTCCACACGACGCTACTAAGACCTCAACCAGAATCACAAAAACCGTGGTGCATTTTGCCCATGCCTCATCTGAGCTAAGCGAAGGTGGCGTAACGCTACTGAGCCGTTTTTATAAAAACTTGCCTCAGGACTCACAGCTCACCATCACCGGTTTTACAGATGACTCCGCATCGGGCGGAACCATTACCAACGAATCATTGGCGCTTAACCGGGCCACAGCGGTTCGAGATTTTCTAATTTCGCTCGGCTTGCAGAAAAGTCAGGTCACCGTAAAGGCCTCGCCGCTTTGCTGCTATGTCGCCGCCAATGACACCGACTCAGGCCGCGCCCTCAACCGGCGCGTTGAGATACACACCACTTCCCTATCAACTCCCAAACAAGCAAATAAGTAGGTAAACACCATGAAAGAAAAACTCTTGAACCCTTCCCACAACATTCCGGTCTATGCCGCCATGCTTATGCTGCCGGGGGCTGCCATTGCCCTATCTGCCCCAAGCAACGGTAGCGTAGTTATCGGCTTTGCCTATGGCCTCACAATGGCCTTGATTGGCCTGAAACTGGCCCAGCTCAAGCGCGTTTCACCCAAGAACCTGATTCACTTTTTTGGCATCACGATGTTGATTCCTAGCATTGCCTTAGCCGCCACCAGCGGTGGTGAATTTCAGGCGTTTTATGACTTCATCTATGACGCAGCGACCGGTTACTTGGGCCGTGGTTTGGCTATTACCGGCGGGGTATTTGGTCTGGCCTATGGTATCGGCAAAGGCTCCCCCTTACCTGCGGTGTTAGGTATTGTATTGGCGATTTTCGGGATGCTTGGGCCAACCATCGTCAATGCGCTGTTTAGCTCAGCCACCATTTAAGGCGCTGTATTGCGATGGAGATGGAGCGTTATATGATCCCCCGCCACCTGGATGATCCACCGATGATCTTCATGTGGGATGCGGATGAAGCAGGCACCTTTATATTCCTGATGCTGTTCGGTGCGCTGTTTCAGCAGTTCATTGCCGGGATTGTCATTGGTCTCTTCATGGCCCGTACGCTCGCCCGTATCAAACAGGCCGGGGGCCGGGGTCTGATCCTGCGTTTCCTTTACTGGTACACCCGTTCTGATCTGTGGATCAAGTGCCGTGCGCCAAGCTATATCCGGGAGTACACGGGATGAGATTGAAAAAATTCCGTTCCAACCTCTCCACCGCCCAATGGGGTAACCGTATGTGGTCGGGGATCGCCCTGGTAATGGTGATCTCCAACCTGATGCTGGTTAGCCAAGTGATGCTCAACGATAGCCGGGAGAAAACCATTGTCGTGCCCCCTAACCTGGAACGCCCGTTCTCGGTTCAGGGGGATGACGCCAGCCCAGAATACCTGGCCCAGGTGAGTGAGTGGTTCGCTTCGCTAGCTTTGTCGTACACGCCCAAAAACCTGGACTATCGCATTAATGCCTTTCTGCGTTACGCCGCACCGGAGAGCTATAGCGTGCTGCAAACCCAACTCCAGGAAGAGGCAGAACGCATTAAACGTAACGAGATGTCCGCCATGTTCTTCCCAGTGGATGCCAAGGTCAGGGGCAATTTTGTGGCCATCAAAGGACAGCAAGTTTTGCGCGTGGGCAAGGAGATCGTTGCTGAAAACAGCATTGCCTACCGTATGCAGTTCCGCCTTCAGGACGGCTTTCTCCACATCATCGAATTCAAAGAGGTCAATCGTGAAAAACCGTTTGCTACTGATATTAATTCTGCTTCTGCCCAGTAGCGCCTTTGCGCTTCAGGTGGTGGATGTTGTGGACGGCAATACCGTCCCGGTCACGCTATCACTTAAAGAGATCAACCGTATCAGCATGGCAGACGGTTCCCGCATTGACCATATCTGGGGGCCGCAGGATCGCATGACTTTGGAGAGCGATACCGGCAGCGGTCAACTCTTCATCCGTGCGATTGGAGCCAGGCCCTTTTCCCTGTTCGTTAAAGCCGATAACGGTGAAACCTATACCTTATTGGCTGCACCTAAGGATATCCCGGCGGAAACGATCTTTTTAAAACCTCCCTATCGCGCTCGAAGCAAACAAGGTGCGGATAGCGCCCTGCCCTATATCAAACGCATCGAACATCTGGCCAAGGCCTTGGGGCGTGGCGCACTGCCTGAAGACATGACGCCGATCCAATCGGATCGCGTAGTTCCGCTTTGGCAGGAAACCCATTTCAAACGCGAGATGGTCTATGCAGGTGACTCATTGACGGGCGAGGTTTACACACTCACCAACCTCACCCAGGCCGAAATGCGCCTGGAAGAGCGTGAGTTTCTCGCGGTTCCCGGCCACCCCATCGCGGCCATCGCCATTGATAAACATCTGCTTAAGCCCCGTGAATCCACCCAGGTGTTCATCATCCGTAAGGTGGAGAATGAGTGCTCCTTCAACGCAATAACTGCGAATGAGCGCTTATGTGGCGTTTCGCATCAAGGCATAGGTCGCAGGTAATGGTGGTTCCCTTGGCAAGAGCTATAACGCAGAGGCGGAGCGCCACATGAACGCCCGAAGGGTTGGCCTGTCATCGCCCATGGCGTTGTTGCGCCCCTTGAAAAGGACCCTGCCATTTTCTGCGAGGCGACGCCTAGCCATGAACGATGACAGACCAACTCACCCGCAGTTATTGCGTTGAAGGAGCACTTATTATGACCGAGCAACACTCTTCACCCGCAACGCCTTCCACTCAGGCAAAACGCAAACAGACTTTGGTGACTGTCAGCATTGTTGTGCTGGTGTTTGGCGGCATTCTGCTGGGCTTGTATCTCACCGATCCCCAACGCCAACTCCCATCTCAGACCGATCAGGTCTCGACTGATGAAGAGGTCACCGAACACTTCAGTCTGCCAGGTAAACAGGTTGATCCCCGTGAAGTGTGGATCTCCCGAGGTGAAGCGGATATCAGCGCCTTGAAACAATCCAATGTCGAGTTTCAAAGCACCATTGATGAGCTGCGTCAGGAGATTCAGGTATTGAGACAGGATCAGGCCAGAACCTTACGCCTGCCTGCGCCGACCACTCAAGAGAAAACATCCGCGCCAACTAGTTTCCCAGCGTTGCCACTACCTCCACCACCGCAGAAACAAGTACCGCCTTCCAATGAAATCATGGACAAGGCGATCTCCGATGCTGCCGGACGGACGGCGAACAATTTGGGCTTACAACCAAAAACACAAAGCGCACCACCGGCCATTCTCTCGGTCAGCCTTACCAACACAGCCACTGTGGATGGCAAGGACAAAGACGGTAAAGCGAAAAAAGCGCCCTGCCATGTCAGCAACTGCATTCCCCCCGGTGCCTTTGCCACAGCGGCGTTGTTGTCCGGCCTGGACGCGCCTACCGGCGGACGCGCAGATACCAATCCTCACCCGGTACTGTTGGAACTACTTGATACAGCTTCCCTACCCAACCGTTACCGCAGCCGCGTGAAGGAGTGCCGTGTTGTGGCAGCTGGCTATGGCCGTATCTCTGACGAACGCGCCTATCTGCGACTGGAACGACTCTCTTGTGTACTGCGCGGCGGTGAAATCCTCGACGTGCCTATCAAGGGCTATGTCAGTGGCGAAGATGGCAAAAACGGAATGCGCGGCCACCTGGTTTCCAAGCAAGGCACCATGATCGCCCAAGCCCTACTGGCCGGAACCGCGGGCGGCATCGGCCAAGCCATATCCCAATCCTATAGCAACGTACTCACCTCCCCCTCCGGTGCGGTCACCACCATCGATCCTGGCAAGACCATGGAGTTTGGTGTTGCCTCCGGCTTTGGCACTGCATTGGAAAAGATCAGTGACTGGTATCTGAAACGTGCCGACGAAACCTATCCCATCATCGAGATTGATGCTGGCCGAGTGGTTGAAATTGTACTCACAGAGGGAGTGGAACTGGACGTGAATTTAGAGGAGAAACACAGCCAATGATCATTACACGGCACCTTATATGCGCACTATTGTTCTTTGTTACCGGCGCAAGTATGGCCGATGAGTCCACTGACTTTTCAGCCATAGAAAATACAGTCCGCAAGGCTTTGCCCGGAACCCAGATTAAAACCATTCAACCAGCCCCCATTGAAGGATTGGTTGAGATCGAAGCTGGTCAGAACATCCTTTATGCCGATCCTACCGGGCGTTATTTGGTGGTGGGCAGTATCTACGACATACACACTGCTACCGATCTCACTGCTGAACGAAAATCGGCCACACCTCGTATCGAGTGGTCGCAGTTACCTCTCGATGCGGCAGTGAAGTACAGCAACAGTGGCTCACAGAAACTGGCGGTGTTTTTCGACCCAGACTGCGGCTGGTGCAGAAAACTCCACGACCAACTCAAGACGCTGGATGACGTTGAGGTCTTCGCCATCATGTATCCAGTGGAAGGTTTACACACAAGCGCCAGAACCAAGGCGGCCTCGATTTTGTGTGCGACCGATCCTTTAGCCGCACTAGATAAAACTCTCACCAAACAGACGCTACCGGAAAGCAATGACGCACTCTGTTTAAAGAACGCGGACGAGGCTATCTCTCAAGCCATTGAGTTCGCCCAAGCACACAACATCCACGGCACGCCCACGCTGGTCTCTTTCGATGGCCGGGTGCGACCAGGTTTTATGCGTGCAGAACAACTTAAAGACTGGCTCAACCAGGCAAGCCAATAGGAGCCACCATGACCAAAGTACTTTTTCCTCTGTTGATACTTGCAACGCTAATTATCAGCGGCTGCGCCAGCCCAAAATACGCCTGTGGCGTACCGAATGGTATTGGCTGTAAGCCACTGTCTGAGGTTCATCGCATGGCCAAGGATGGCACCCTTAAGATGCGAGCCGCACCCAACAACCGGGATGAACCTGAAACAAAAAACTCAAACCACACTCGTTCGGATGTGGAGAAACTGGCTGGGCGCGATAGAGCTAACGGTAAAGATGACCAACCTCCTGCACAGGTGCTTCCTCAACAACCGAACACCGAAGTTGTCACCGTCACGCCAAGCGCACCAATACTGATTCCACCTAAGACCATGCGTGTTTGGGTGGCTCGTTGGCCTGATGAGGGTGGCACTTTGCACGACGAGACCTACCTCTATCTCAAGCTCGATAACGGCAAATGGTTAGTGGAGTAGTCACAGTGTTCTCTCGATTAACTAAGCCCTTTAAATCCTTCTTTGCCGAGTCACCAGCCGGCGAAGCACTGGCGCATAAATCGTTACCTCCAACGCAAGATGAGTGGAACGCGCTGTTGCAACATCATGGCCTGGCGCAGTTGCTGCCTTATGAATCCTGGGACGAGGATACCGGCCTGTTTTATAACGAGGACAGTTGTTCGTTTCTGCTGGAAGTCACCCCGTCAGTAGGTATGGATGAAGAGACCTTGCGGGTGCTGTCCGGTATCTATAGCGCCTTACCCTCAGGCTATACGGCCCAGTACACCTTATATGCGTCACCTGACATCCTGCCGCTGATGAAACGTTGGGCCAATCTGCGCCAGGAAGACACAACAGATAGCGATGAGGTTGACCATACCCGGCCCCATCACCGCAACGAGAATATCTTTCGCGCCACCTTGCGCCGCCGTGTTGATTACCTGTTGGATGGAACGTGGAAATCGCTTTTCTCCGATCAGGCGATGCTGGTGCGCGACTTCCGTATCTATCTCAGCATCAACCAACCGATGGGAGAACAGGCCAAGCGTGAAGAACACAACACGGAACGCCTGATCCAACTGCGTGAATCGGTGATAGGCACTTTGCGTTCGGCGGGACTGAGTGCGCGTCATGTGGATGCTAGTGCCTTTATCAACTTCATGGATACCCTGCTCAATCCGCGACCGGTCAAACGCGACACCCTCAGTTATCAGGAAGACAAATTACTACGTGAACAGATGGTGGTTGGCGATACCGTCGCCCTGGTGGGACGTGAAGGCATGGCGATCCAACACGGTGAGATGCTGCTCGATACCCGCATGTATTCGGTGCGGGAGTATCCACCACAGTGGGCAGGCTGGGGCATGGACAAATTAATTGGCGATCTGATGTCCAACACGCTGCGCATCCCCTGCCCGTTTCTGATGACCTTCACTGTACATGTGCCCGATCAGGTCTCTGCTGCCGGTGAAGCCAAATATAAATCGGCCCGAGCCACCCAGATGGCCGATTCACAAATGGGCAAGTTCGTCCCGGTATGGAAAGAGCGTAAAGCCGACTGGGATTTTGTCAGCTCACAAATTCAGGCCGGGCACTCGCTGGTACGCGGTGGTTTTCAGATCGTACTGTTAGCACCCCACGGCATGGGTAGCCAAGCGGAACACCAACTCAAGGCACTCTATAAAAGCGCCGGTTGGTCACTGACACGGGACTCGTTTGTCTCGGTACACGCCTTTCTCTCTGCCCTACCGATGATGGCCGGGCCTGCCTTTGTGAAGGAGTTGGAGGGCTTCTCGCGCCTGCGCACCTTCCTCACCTGGTCGTGCGCCAACCTCGCACCCGCTGCCGCTGAATGGTGGGGCACCGGTACGCCACTCATTATGCTGCAAGGCCGTCGTGGCCAGATCATGCATGTCGATCCCTGGGACAACAAACAGGGCAACTACAACATGGCGATGGCAGCGGCTTCCGGTAGCGGCAAGTCGTTTCTGACCCAAGAGATCATCATGTCCATCCTCGGTACTGGCGGTCGTGTATGGACGATTGACCGGGGTGAATCTTACAAGAACATCAGCAAGCTACTGGATGGTCTCTATCTCAACTTCAACCGCGACACCAAGGTCAACCTCAACCCGTTCACCCGCGTTGAAAACTTCAACGACGACCTGCCCATGCTTAAAGCACTCATGGCGCACATGGCCTCCCCTAACAGTCCGTTGGGTGTGATGGAGTCCTCCTGGATTGAGCAGGCTTTGAAAGAGGTCTGGAGCAGTGAAAAACAACAGACGACCGTCACTCATGTATTTGATGCGTTGAAACAGGATGGTGATAAACGCAAAGCGGATCTCGCCGACTGTCTGTTCCCCTATACCAAGCACGGCGTCTACGCCAAGTTCTTCGAAGGCGAAAACAATCTCGATCTGGATCGCTCTTTCGTGGCACTAGAGCTGAAAGACCTGGATGCGATGCCAGACCTGCAAAGTTTGGTGTTATTGCTACTCATGATGCGCATCACCGAAGACATGTATCTGGGCGAACGTACTCAACGCAAGTTATGCGTCATCGATGAAGCCTGGAAGTTGATGGGCTACGGCAATGCCGGTTCATTCATCGAAGAGGGTTATCGCACCGCACGCAAATATGAAGGTGCGTTTCTTACCGTTACCCAAGGGGTCAATGACTACTACAAATCGGGTACGGCACAAGCAGCCTTTGAAAACTCAGACTGGGTGTTTCTGCTCAGACAAAAGAAAGAGAGTTTGATGCAGCTACAGGCCTCTGGTCGCTTTGCCATGGAAGAGTCGGAGATGAAGCTGCTGCGCTCTATTCACACCATCCACGGCAAGTATTCAGAGGTCGCCACCTACAGCCCCGATGGTATGGCCATTGGCCGTCTGATCGTTGATCCCTTTACCGAAAAACTCTACTCCACTAAGGGTACCGAGTTCGACTTTATTCAGAACCAAGTGGCGCAAGGTGCAACGCTGGCGCAGGCTGTGGAGAAACTGGCGGAAGGAGTGAAGCGATGAACCTTCAGATTGTCGTTGTCATTTTTGTAGCAGCGCTCTCAAGCATTGCCACGACGTTGATCGGTAACCGTTGGATCGATACGCCTCCTAGAGTCGCGGTGATCGATCCCACCTCTTTGGTCGAGGAACAACTCAAACAACTGCAACCGGGCATGGATGAAACTGCCATACAGGCGCAAGGACAAGCCTATGCCAAACGTTTGGATCAGGCGATTGCTCAAGTGGCGCAACAATACAACGCGGTCATCCTGGTTAGCCCGGCTGTGATTCACGGCGCACCCGACCTCACCCAGGAAGTACGGAGGTCTTTAAATGCTGCGCATTAAACAATTTCTCTCCCGTGCGTTAATGGCCGTGGCTGGCACGGTTGCTTTGTCGATGTTACTGGTGGCTACCCTATCCCCCTGGTTTGTCACCAACATCGACGAAAGCCTGCCCGGCCTTTTTTATCAGATTGAACGTGGTGAGACTCCTGGCAGAGATGAAGTCGCTGGTATCAAGGTACCTGCCAATCCCTACTATCCCGAAGGAGCACCCTTCCTTAAGGTCATCAAAGGCTTGCCCGGTGATGTGGTGAGCTGCGATGGCAGACGCATTTTTATCAACGGTGAGTTTGTTGCGGAAGCCAAGGAACAGACGAAGCGCGGTAACCCACTGACACCCGGCCCAACCGGCACTATTCCACCAGGACATTATTTTATCTGGACACCTCATCAGGACAGCTACGATTCACGCTACGCCGAAGTGGGCTGGATCAGTGCCGATCACATCCTGGGCAAGGCAAGGAGGCTGTTGTGAAACGCTTTTTTGTGCTCGCTGTTTTACTCGTGACCAGTAACGCCCATGCCACGGTTTATGACCTGGGCGTGGTCGGTCAGACCTACGAGATTTCTGAACCAGACATGCTGCAAAGTTTTTACAGCAAACTGCGCAAAGCAGAGGCCGAAGGCAAGATGGCCGAAGTGGAAGCAGAGATGAAGCAGCGCTTTATCGATCACGCCAATCGCCCCAAGGGTGTTGTGCTTCCCCGCGCAGAAACACATCGCGTGCGCTACTACGATCCCTCCACCGTATTAAGCCAGGACATTGTCGATCACGAGGGCAATGTGTTGTGGCCTGCGGGCACCAAGGTCAATCCACTGGAATATATTGCCATGGCTCAGCAGTGGCTTTTCTTCAACGGTGATGACCCGGAACAGGCCGTTTGGGCGCAGGACTATTTGCAGCGCTATCCCAACCTTGTGCGCCCGATCCTAATTCAAGGGGCCGTACTGGAACTCGCCAAGGCATGGGATACCCGCCTCTATTTCGATCAACACGGTACCTACGTGGAGAAATTCGGCATCAAAGCCGTGCCTGCATTGATCAGCCAAGAGGGTAAAAAACTGCGCATCGATGAGGTGGTGCCCAATGATTAAACGCACTACTTCACTCTATGCACTCTGTTTGGTTGCCACCTTATATGCGTGTTTTCCGGTCAAGGCGCATGCCGGTAGCGGTTGTGGCGCAATGCCCTTTGTGAATCCCATCACCGACATCTGTTGGCGTTGCCTGTTTCCCATCTATATCGGAGCCATGCCGGTGGCGACCCTGGGACAGGTGGATTCGGGAGCCTCCAACGGGTACCCGCCACCGGTCTGTATCTGTCCCAAGGCGACTGCGCCCTGGTTTCGCATCGGTATCGGCGTGACCTTTTGGGAACCAGCACGGATTGCCGAAGCGGTACGTGAACCGTTCTGCTCGCCCATGCTGGGTGGTATCTCATTGGGATCAGCCAATATGTCCGCTGTGGGCCAGGGCGGCAATCGCACCACCAAGGAGAACAGCGAGTCAGTCTCGTTCTATAACGTCCACTGGTTTGTGTATCCGGTGATGTACTGGTTCAACATGATGGTGTCGGAGTACTGCGTTCAAGGCGAACAGTTCGACGTAGCCTTCATGACCGAGTTCGACCCCATGTGGAACAACGACGAGATGTCGTTCATCCTCAATCCCGAGGCGGTGCTGTTCAATAATCCAGTGGCCCAGGCGGCCTGCGCGGCGGATTGTGTTGCCGCCTCTTTATGGAACCCACTCGATCCTTTGTTCTGGTGTTTGGGCTGCCAGGTCGGTCTGCATCCACTGACCGGCACAGTCAAACCTCATGAAGGTGCGTTGGCCTCCAGCACCGTAGCCGTACAAAGGCTACACGCTATCTTGCATCGTACTTTTCTGGCCATGAATGTCAGCACCCCAACGGCGATGTGTTTTCCCAACCCTGCGCCAATCATGCAAAAGAGTTGGTACAAAACCCAGCTTTTGCGACCTATCCCCATCACCTATGCCGCCCACCCTTACGGCATGAGCACCAATGTTTGGCACATGGGCAAGGAGTATCCCATTCAGGGAGAAGACTTCGCTTACATGATTTGGAGACGACGAGTATGTTGTATCGGTTCGTATTAGTTCTGCTCTGTCACCTTATATGCATATCTGCGTCCTGGGCTGAAACTGATGTCAGTCAGGCGATGGATAGCGCCCAGCAACGCAGTAGCGAGATGCGCGAGCGAACACAGTCAGTGATCGATCAGGCCGATACCTTGGCGAACTCGCCTGAGTTTATCGACAGCATCAACCGGGAAGCGACCAAGGCGCTACAGGGGGCCGACAGTCTACCTATCAGCGCCCTACCCAACCTGCCCGAACCTTCGGCAGATCTATTACAACGTGCGCGGCGAGATATCACCAAGTTACTGGATCAAGCGCAAGGTCAGCCGCTCGACCCCATGGCACAAAAGAGCGGACCTCAACTCTATGTATTTGTCTCGTTTTCCATGCCCGAAATCACACTCAAACGATTGCTGACTCAGGCTAGCAAAATCGAGGCTTCGCTGATACTGCGTGGCCTGATTGATGATGACATGGGCAAAACCAAGACCCGTATCACCCAACTATTGGAAGCAGACGAGAACGGTCATACACGCATACAAGGTGGTTTTGCCATCGACCCTACCCTGTTTGAACGCTTCGATATTCAACAGGTGCCCACTTTTGTTCTTACCGACTCACCGACACCGCGTTGTACCGATGAAGGCTGTGACGATGTCAGCTTTGCGCGTTTAAGTGGTGACACTACGCTGGAATACGCGCTGGAGACGATAGCGCGAGAAGCCCCGGCAATGAAAGTCAGCGCGACCGAATTACTTTCACGCATAAGAGGTAACAACCATGACCTCTAAATCGATCCTATATATTCTTATTGGCGCACTGCTCTCCCCTGCGCTTCAAGCAGAATCCATAAGCATCTCCGAAGCATTGGAGCTGGGTAAGAGTTACGGCAGTGACAATCAAGGCAGCGTGGAAAACCTCTCCACCCAACAGGACACCAGCACGGTACCCGGCTATCAGGGTACCGACATCCCGGAAACCCAATACGGCAACAATCCCATGGCGATGGAGGATGAAGCGCGGCTTGAGGTGAACCAGAACGACACCGGCAGTTTTGTTTCAGACTCCACCGTCAACCGGCCTCAATATCAGTTCGACCGTGATACTGATCCGCTACTGACCCGCTCCGATGCGATTCAGGATGACCCGCAATCACTCACCGGCAGTATCGAGGCAGAGTACTCCGGCTGTCAGAGCACGACCGTTTCCACCCCGGCGGAATACAGCGAGCAGGTGTGTACCGAGTGGCGTGAGACCGAGTTACACAATTGCACCGAGACCTTGCAGCTCTCCTGTAATCGCCCGGTGGAGTGTGATGCAGGCGGTATTCAACTGCACACCATGCAGAGCGATATGCGCTGGGACTACACCTACCCGATCCTGACTCTGGGCACCATCGGTGACAACATCTGGGGCGGCTATTGCGCCATCTATGACCGCAGCACCACCTTTACTATCGAGGATATCGACAAGGTGGCTGAATTCACCCTGATTCAGACCGGCTTTGATGACTGGATCAGAATCACCGTCAACGGTACTGTGGTGCGCGTTGGCCCCTATGGCGGTGACCGCCTGGAGGTGGTCAATCGTGAGCTGTTTTCCGGCTACACCTATCAGGTGGTGCAATACAACGCCACTCAAACCGGCGGCTGCGAGCTAAGCACCAGCTGGAATCAGTCACTCAATATCGACATCAAGCCCTACCTGCGCACCGGCAGCAATACCATCGACATGCGTGTGATCGTCGCCGGTGGTGGCGAAGGCTGGATGAAGTTTCGTGCCACGCAGTATTGCGACTGCCAGTGGCAGGAGAACTGGGTCAGCACCTGCGACGCCCTGGAATCAGAAGTCACCAATGGGATATGTGCCCAACCCACTCGCATCTGTACCCAACCGGGTGAGACACGCGAAATCGATGGAATCGATGTATACCGCGATTGTTGGGCGTATGAGAGCACTTATGAGTGCGCAGCGCCCTCAACCACCGAGGAAGATTACTGCCAGGAGCTGCGCGACCAGGGCTGTACCCAGATCGGCTCACGCTGTACCGGCACCATGCCCAATGGTCTATGTGAGTCCTATGAGCAGGTCTACCAATGCGAAACCTCCCCCGGCACCTCCACCGAAGTCATGGATTGCGGCGGCCAGACCATGTGTATGGATGGCGGCTGTTTCGATACCTCCTACGAACCCAGCAATGACTTCGGCCAGGCAGCGGCCAGCATCGGCGCTGTCAGTGAGGCCGGAGAAGACTTCGACGTAAACGCTGATGAGATTTTTAAAGGCGAAGACCTGCGATGCAGTAAAGCTATATTGGGCTTTTCCAACTGCTGCAAGATCGATGGCTGGGGCCAGGATATCGGCCTGGATCAGTGCTCAAGCGATGAGCAGCGTTTGGCCCTTTCTCGAAAAGGTGGCCTATGTCACTACATAGGTAGCTACTGTTCCAACCGTAACCTGTTTGGCTGCACCAGTCGTAAGGAGACCTATTGCTGCTTCAAGTCAAAACTGGCCCGCATCATCCATGAGCAAGGACGGGTTCAACTCGGCATTGGCTGGGGCAGTTCTCAGAACCCCAATTGCGACGGCATCACCATTGAGCAACTGCAAAGTCTGGACTTCTCGCAGATCGATTTCTCTGAGTTTTATGCCGATGCGATGGACAAGGCGACCAGCCCAGGTAGCGGTGAGCTGCAAGGCATTATTGAAAACTATATTCAGCAGTCTTACCAATGAAGTCGCTCGCCTACCTGATTTTGCTAACCTTACCTTCGCTCGCTATTGCGTTAGACGAAGCGCAGTGGTTTGAACGCCAGGCCGAGGGATGGTTTTGGTATATCGATCCACCGGTTGATGAAGAACAAACGGAAGAGGTAATCGAAGAACCTGCGGCGGTTCCTCCAGCACCATTACCTATTCCCATCAATCCCAAAGCCGAGCTTGAAGCCTTTCAGGAGAAACTGGAAAACGCCCAGGCGCTGGCGATCATGCAACCGACTCGCGAAAACGTCATCACCTACCTCTACCTGCAAAAAGAGGCAATGGATCGTTCCCAGATGTTTTCAAAAGTCTGGCAACAAGTCGTTTGGACAACACCGGCACTCGATCACACCCTGGTCAGGCCAACCAGCCCAAAAGCAGTTCATGCCTACTATGACGAGCGCAATGACAATCGAAAGCAGGCCATCGAACAGTTGGCGAAAAGCCATGGCCTGTTCTACTTCTTTCGTGAGAGCTGCCCTTACTGCAAGCAGTTTTCGCCCATCCTGAAAAGCTTTGCCAAGCGACACGGCTTCCACGTTACCGCGATTAGCATGGACGGTGGCCCAACACCCGGCTTTGAGAACTTCCGTGTGGACAACGGCACCGCTTCCCGCTTGAGCGTACAGACCGTGCCTGCTGTTTACCTGGTCGAACCCAAATCACGCCATGTACAACCGGTCTCGTTTGGCCTGCTTGGCCCCACCGAACTGGAAGAACGTATTTACTCACTCATGAATAACACCGAGGGAGGCACCTGATGAAGCGCCGAATTGTGGCAACAACCGTCTTAACGCTAACCCTACTCACGTCACCCTCATACGCTGACGTGGGCAGCGACATGAACAACTTTTTCACCGATATGGGCTACGCCTCCAACGTCACTCCACCGGGTGTTTACGAAGGTCAGGCGGCAGGCTATTTCACCGGCGGCGGTTTGGTGATGCGGGCACCGTCACGCAACTATCAACTCGCTTCCATGCAGGCACCTAGCTATCGAGCCGGGTGTTCAGGTGTTGATCTATACGGCGGGGGCTTCTCCTATATCAACTCAGCCCAGCTGGTGGCAGCACTGCGCAATGTAGGGCAGAACGCAGCGAGCTATGCCTTTATGCTCGGCCTGCGTGTGATCTCACCTCAGATATCCAACGTGCTTGAATGGGTGCGTGAAAAAGCGGAGATGATTAACAAGCTCAACATCAATTCCTGTGAAGCTGCGGCTGATCTGGTGGGCAGCTTTGTCGGCCTTGATGCCAAAGAGAACTCGCAATGCGTACTCACTCGTTATGGTAATGGCGACTCCATGGAAGAGGCGCGACAAGCCTGTGGTGCAGGCGGTCAACGCAATAGCACCTTGGCCTCATCATCATTGAACAGCGTGGCCTTTACCCGTGGCAACATCGCTTGGCGGGTGATGTGGAGCAATATGTTTTTGCGCAGTGACAAGCGCCTGATGGAGATGATGATGAATCTCTCTGGCACAGTGATTATCGATAAAGACCTGAATAACGAAAACTCACCCACCAACGTCATTGCCCTGCCCTCTATTCTCAATACCCAACGTGCAGAGCTGTTGAATGCGCTGTTGGATGGTAGCCAATCAGTGGACATACAAGGCTGTGTTAATGATAGTACCGATATGTCGTGTACCAGCCTTACCACCAAGACGGTGGGCCTGGGTGTAAACAACGGCCTGAAGGATCGCGTTCAACTCATCATGACCAGCATCGCGGACAAGATCCGCAACCGTCAGACACTGACCACTACGGAGCTGGGTTTGCTGGGCGCGACCAAGATTCCAATCTATAAAATCCTCAATGTTGCCTCGGCCATGAGTGACACCGTAGCGGGTTCCCAGGCCGACAAATACTCAGACATCGTCGCCAAAGACATCATGTTCGCCTATATCAACGACCTACTCGACATGGTGGTCTCATCAACAGCAGGCACACCATTCATGAAAAGCGATGAAGGCAAGAGCTATATGGAAGGTATCGCAGAAGCCAGGCAACAAGTGGCTTTGCTTAAATCGGAAAACTTCGAAGAGCTTTCGCGTTATGTGGATCTGATTCGGGAAACGCAGCTTTATGAACGGATGTTGGTGGCGACCATGTCTCCCGCATTGGCGGAGAGCCTTCGATACACCAATTCGTTGAGATAACAGCATGGGTGCCTGGGAAATCTACACCTACGGTGGTGGCGATACGCTGTTACAACTCTTCAATGGTCTGGTTGCCATCCTGGGAGATAACAACTTCCTTGTACTACTGAAGATGACGGCGTTGATTACCGTCATCTGGGTCATCATCGAAGCGCTGTTCATGAAGCGACCGCTGAGCATTCAACCTTTCCTGGTGGTGATTCTGGTGTTCTACATCCTGTTTCTACCCAGAGTAAACATCATCGTCACCGACCGTATCGATCCAAGCAATAGCGGCGTTGTGGCCAACGTTCCTATTGGATTGGGCTTTACCGCATCCATGGCCAGCACCACAGGCGATTGGTTAAGCCGTGCATTTGAAACCGTCTTCACCCTACCCAACGATCTTCAATACACCACCAATGGTTTGTTGTTTGGATCGAATATGTTGCGGGCTGCATCGCAGTTTGAAATTACCGATGCGCGATTAGCTGGGAACGTATCGGAGTTCATGCAGCAGTGCGTTTTCTACGACATCCTCACCGGCTTTTATACCTGGGGTGATATCGTCAATGAACCCGACCTATGGAACATGCTGCGCACTACGGCCAACCCTGCTCGTTCGTTTCAATATCTCGATGCAACAGGCACCAAAAGCATCGTCACCTGCCCTGCCGGAGCAGCCCAACTGAATGTGGACTGGTCAAACGAACTGACACGCGCCCAATCGATTTATGGCAATCGAATGTTTCCTGGCGATCCCATGGCCAACGCCAAGTTTATGGCTGCACTCCCGGTCTCCTATGCCTACATGAGTAACATCAGTACGACGGCGGCAGATTCGATTCGTCAGAACATGATGAGTAATGCCGTTAAACGATCACTCACCCGGTTTGCAGCCCGCTCCGATGCCAGTGCTGCCGCACAAGATTTAGCCCTGGCACAGGCTGAAGCACAACGTAGTGCCTCCTATTCAGTGCTGGGTGAACTCGCCGGTGAAACACTACCGCTACTGCGCAACGTGTTTGAGGTGCTGATCTACGGCATGTTCCCACTATTTTTGATTTTGATGTTCACCCCTGCAGCCGGAAAAGCATTGATGTTCTATCTCAAGTCACTTTTCTGGTTGCAGCTTTGGGCACCTTTATATGCCCTGCTCAACCTCATCATGACCAGCTACTCCGCCAACACAGGCGAAGCCGTGGCCACACTACCCGCCGGGGGGCAGGAACTGACACTCGCCACCACCACCGCACTGGGAGCGGTGAACGCCGATATCGCGGCTATTGCCAGCTATATGGCCTGGATGATTCCGCTGATCAGCTGGGGCGTAGTGAATGCCGGAATGGGCATGTCGATGTCCATGCTCGCCTCCGGGCTTGGCGCAATCACCCAACAAGCCGGTTCACGCGCAGCAGCAGACGTATCTCACGGCAATGTGAATATGGGCAATGTAGGTATGTACGGTCAATCCGCCTTCAAAAACGACTTTGCGCCTTCATACGCTGGTGGAGCCGGAACCATGATCGATGGCCTGGGTACCAAGATGACTGCACAACCCACTGGGGGACAACTGGAACAGTACGCACAATCCAACCTTGGTTTCGGCGTGCAAATGACCAACGCCATGAAGTCAGGCATCAGCACCCAACTCAGCGAATCACAACAATCTGTTTGGCAGAATACAGCCTCCTACTCCAATTCCCTGGCAGCCAACCACAACAATATTGAACGTTTCATGGAACAACGCTCCCAAGGACTGGGGTACAGCAATGATTATCAGCTCGGGGATGGCACATCTGCTCAAGAGGAGTTCGGAAATCTAACCTCTGTTGCTAATAACTTCGCTCAGAAATATGGGGTATCGAATGCTCAAGCAGTTTCCATGCTTGGATCAGCAAGCCTTGGAGCGGATATTCCTCTGACAAAGATCGGCGCACAGTTGAAAGCACAATTCACAAACGCAGATACCATGCAAAGAGCCTGGGAAGAAGCACAGCAAATAAATGCTAGCACCAACTTCTCCGAGCGTTATCAATCGCTGACCAGCGCTACCCAAACCGAAGCTGCAAGAATTAGCGAATCCACCAATGACTCTCTGGCACGCGAGGTCTCTTCTGGACTTGCAGAGCAAACCCAATACCGTGGTGACGTTCAATCTGCTATGCGCGAGGTACACCAGTGGCAAGAGGCCCAATCTAGAGTCAATGAACAAGGATTCTCTTTTAGTGGAAAGCTTGAAACTGCTGTCAAGAAATTCATGATTGAAGAAGAAGGCCGGGCACCAAACGATGTAAGCAATATAATTGCTGGGCACAACCGAGGAAATACTGAAGATACCGCTACGTTAGCGAAATCAGTGACTCACTTTTCAGAAAAATACGGCTTAGACCTAGCGGGTGTTAATGTTACCCCTAGCGCTGATTCAGTAAACAACCAAGGTACGACGGGGAAGCAACACATTACCGAGTTAAGCCAAGGCATCCATTCTGCATCAGATAATAGCCGTGCCCATGTTGAACGAGAATCATCCAGCTCTGGTGTCCCACAAACGGAATCTATTCGAGACAACGTTACTTTCGTGATGGACCAATCAATCTCTGACATGAATACGACAACAAACACATTAGATAAGGGAGTATCGAAAGCCAACCGTGAAGGGGATACACTAGAAAGCGTCGTTCACGACAAACAAAACATCTACTCCGCTGGTGCTGCACCTAGCATTCACGAGACGATGGATAAAGCAAAGAAAAAACTAACCAATACATTTAAGGATGTATTCGATTAACCTCGTCCGCATAGGTCTGCAATATAGACAAAGCAGTCATAGAAATTTCGGTGTAATCTCTGCTGCCGCTTCAGCATTGGCTCGATAAGTATATCAAACACGATATGTTTAAAATTCACCCACTTGCATAAAGTTCAATTGAGCTTGCTCGCTTCATGAATGATAGTAATGCCACCTCTAGTCACGATGTAGACGATGATACATCCAATGATTAGATCGGGATAAGGGGAGTTGAAATACGCCACTAGTAGACCGCCCGCAATGACTCCCAGATTCGCAACGACATCGCTCTTGGAAAAGATCCAGCTGGCACGCATATGAACCTCGCCTTTTCTGTATTTATAAATCAATGTGAGGCAGGTGATATTCGCTACCAAGGCAGCCATCCCCATTAGAATCATAAGCAGTGATTCAGGCTCACTACCATAAAGATATCGACGCATAATGTCATAGAGCACACCGACGCCTAGGGAAAGTTGCTAAACACCGCCCATCAAGGCCGATTTCGCTTTTCTTCCCACACCTTGTCCAACGGCATAGAGCGCAGTTAAATAAACCGTTGCATCGGCAAACATGTCTAATTAATCGGCAATCAATGCTGTGGATTCTGCAACGATACCCACGATAATTTCTGCCAGGAACATAAAACCGTTAATGACTAGAAGGATAATGAGTGTGTTGCGCTCTTCCATATCTTTGGTTTTAGTATCACGGTTCAACATAGACATTCACTTACGATGAGATCAAGGACCGGACGTAGCTAATGTTTGATCTCCTCCCTTGTTAATGCAAACAAAGCAACTGCGGAGAGAGCAGTTAAAACAGCCGCTATATAAAAAGCCGCTCCCGTACTAATCCATTGCCATATTACGCCGAACAATAAAGCTCCCGGCAGTGCCAACAAGCCACAAATAAGATGATAGAGGCCATAAACAGTGCCACGTTGCTCTTCGGGTGCAAAGTCGCCTATCAGGGCACGTTCCGCGCCTTCAGTGAACGCGGTGCTCGCGGTATAGAGAAGAAACAGCAACCAGACCCACCAGGTACCGTCCGAGAACAACGCGAACACCAACAGCAATACGATTCTGCCAGCCCAGCCGATAATGACTACGGGCATTCGTCCGATGTGGTCTGATAATATTCCGGCGGGAGTCGAGATCACTGCCCGTACAGCGTGAGCAGCTGCCCATACCAGCGGTACCCACACTACCTGCAAGCCTGCATTGCTCAACCATAATATCAAGAACGCTTCAGGGGGCGTGGCCAGGGCCATTCCCCCTGCAGTCAGAATCAATGCCCGAACGCGTTTGTCCAGCTCACGCCAGTGAAACCGAGTTGATTTTGTAACAACTGGTGTAGCAGGTGTTGGTAAGGCGAATACGACCAACAGGATAACCAACAGACCGGGAATGAGTGAGGTGAGAAAGACATCGCCCAATTCAAATCCCACTTGCAACAGCATAAACGCCAGCAACGGACCGAGCATCGCCCCGGTGTGATCCATGGCGCGATGAAAACCAAAAGCGCGTCCCCGTATTCGCTGATCGACGGTGATGGCGATGAGTGTATCTCGTGGGGATGTGCGCAAACCTTTACCCACACGATCCAGAAAACGCAGCACCATGACCGAGGTCCACCCAAGTGCCAGCCCGATCAGCGGACGTGATACATTGGAAACGGTATAACCACCCACAACTAGCTTTTTAGGGTTCCAGCCCCGATCAACCAGCCAGCCGGAAACCAGCTTCAAGATACTGGCACTCGCTTCCGCTAAGCCTTCGACCAATCCAACAATCACAGGCCCGGCACCTAAGGTTGCCGTCAGAAACAACGGCAGTAGTGGCGTAATCATTTCGCTGGCAGTGTCATTAAGCATAGAGACCAAACCAAGCACAACAACCGTCCGAGGTAAAAAATTTTTCACACTTTGAGTAACCTCATTTTTTTATGATGACATACAGGCTAGCCAACAGCACAATCAGTGTGATCACGCCTACAATTGCCTCATAACCGATGCCATATTCCATCAATATCTCTTTTATAAACTCTATCATTTTATGGCTGCTATACTTATACTGATTTGATGAATATTATTGGATCAATCCGACCAACTTTTAAACTCTTAAAATAACTTTTGTGACGTTTGGTAAGGTCAGTAATATCAATATCGATAAGTCACCGTAACAGATCCATAATGTAGGCCTTTGTCTTGTGTTTCAAAACGTTTGCCCTCCCTAACCCAACTTGCCGATATGCCCCATTTTCGTGTGGAATAACCAATCCCGTAGAAAACACCTGCACTCAGCAGCTCTTTTTCCACACTTGGGCTGTCACGAAAGGTATTCCCATCCAGAAAAATATTTCTGAGTGTGAGCCTGCCGGTGATGCCGAATAAGCCAAAATAGCCTTGGCTTAAGTCAGAGCGAAACAGATAGGTATTTTGTGCAACAGAAGGCTGGACGTTATGTGATTGTGGCGTACCAATTTCTGTGATCAATAATGCCAGGCTCACTTCCGCGCCGGTATTGATGGTGCCCAATTCAGCTTGTTGAATGCTTATCCATTGGTAGTTAAAACCACGCTCTAGTTGTCCCATGGAAAAAGGTGTTCGACGCTCATACATCAGATTGAATACCAGTTCATTATGTAACTGGTTGTTCCACCCTTGTGGTTCATCGGAATTGATAAGTTGATGCACATGTCGTTGTGTATCGTCCGCCTGCGACCAGGGCCCAACGATGCCCACCATAAACCTGACGGTATCGGCATAACCTTCATTTCTGGCGCTTAGATCGGCGGCCATATACAGCATACCTGCATAGGGCATATCATCGGGCTGAGGGTTTGAGATGCTGATGTCTGCCGGTGTAAACATGAGTTGTCCGAATTGATACGCCAGTGTGCGATGATCGAAATCATCGGTCACCAGCGGAAAAGGATCTAACAAAGGCAACAGCAAAGACGGCGTGGTCTCACGGTTGAACTCATCGAATGGCTTTGATTCAAGGCGAATATGCACACCGTTTGTGTAATGCCTGTCGCCGTTGGTCAAGGTGAAAAGATCATTATCCAAAGTAAAGGAGAGTGCTTGCCACTCAACAGCGGATTGCGCCTGAGCAACCGATATCACCAGCGTGTTAACGATCAGCCACCAACAAATACACCCAATCCGCATAAATAAGCCCCTACCTAAAAGCAACCGTCTGGAAGCACCCCTACTGTGCCGCTGTCAGACTCTTACGGAACAGCGCCAGCGCCACTAAGAAAAACACCATGCCGATAACAATATTTGCAACTAAATCGGGCCACACCACCTCAAAGCCTGCACCACGATAGAGGATGGCTTGCGCGATGCTAACGAAATGGCTGGTCGGGGCAAACTGCATCGCAACCTGCACAAATTGCGGCATGCTCTCGTAGGGTGTTGAGCCACCGGATAACATCTGTAACGGGATAATAAACAGGATCATCAGTAGACCCAGTTGGGGCATGGTGCGGGCGATGGTGCCAAGCAGGATACCCAATGAGGTGGTTGAAAACAGGAAGATCGCCGTGCCCAACAGAAACAGCGGCACCGATCCGGCAATCGGCATCTCCAGCACACCGGCGATCATAAATTGTAGCGACAACGTAGCGCCCACCAACACCACCAGCCCCATGGCCCAGACTTTGGACAACATAATATCAACGGGCGTGAGCGGCATGACTAACAGGTGTTCAAGTGTGCCGTGCTCACGTTCACGAATCAGCGCCGCGCCGGTCAGGATGATGGAAAGCAAGGTGATGATGTTGATCAACTCCATGACGCCACCAAACCAGGCGCTGGTCAGCGTAGGGTTAAAACGCATACGCGTGATAAGTTCGATGGGCATTGCACTGTCCGCACGATAGCCTTGCACGAATGTTGTAATCTCTCCCAGCGTGATGTTTTGGATATAACCTGCACCAATGAAGGCCTGGGACATCTGTGTCGCATCCACATTGACCTGGATCTCCGGCTGTTTACCGGCCAGTACATCGCGCTGAAAATTCGGCGGTATATCGAGCACGAATGTGTAGATGCCCGCATCCATGACCGTATCGATCTCGGCAATATCGATCATATCAGGCGTTTTAAAACTGGGACCGTAGAAGGCGCGGGTGATACGTTGTGATAATGGCGAACGGTCTTCGTCTACCACCGCGACGGGCGCATTATGCAGTTCCATCGAAACGCCTTTACCGGCCAGATAGATCATGACCGTGAAGGAAAAAATAATAAATATAAACATCACCGGGTCACGATAGAGACTGCGCAACTCTTTTATGCCCAGATGGAAGATATTTGCCAGCCGTCGCATGGTTACGCCTCCTGCTTTTTCAATAACAGAACGCATAACAGCGTTATCACCAAAATAGCGGCCAGCAACGGTATAAAGAAGCCGGATAGTTCGGTAAACCCAAGTGCTTTGGTAAAGGTGCCGCGGCTGATGAGCAGAAAATAGGTGGTTGGATAAACATTTCCAATCACGGCACCACCGCCTTCCAAAGAAGAAACCGGATTAATGAGTCCTGAGAAACTAACAGCGGGTAATACCGTGGCGATCATGGTGCCGAACATCGCGGCAATTTGAGTACGAGTGAAGGAGGACATGAACAACCCCAGCCCTGTTGTAGCAATCACATAGAGTAGCGCGCCTAAGGTCAGAGCAAACAGGCTGCCCTTGAGCGGTACACCAAAGACAAACACGGCCAGCAATACCAGGCTAAAAAAATTGATCATACTAATGCCGATATAAGGCAACTGTTTACCCAGTAAAAACTCCAACCGGGTCACGGGCGTTGCATAGAGGTTGGTGATGGAGCCGAGTTCTTTTTCACGCACTACACCCAGCGCGGTCAACATGGCCGGAATCATCACCAGTAGTAACGGGATCACCGCAGGCACCATGGCGTTAATACTCTTGAAATCCTGATTGTAGCGATAGCGGATCTGCAGATTGGCAGCGCCGCTTTGAGGCACCATACCCACGTTACGAAGCATCAGATCGGCAATATAGTCGTAGTGCATGCCCTGCAGATAACCGCCAATGGTTTCAGCACGGAACGGCATGGCTCCATCAATCCACGCACTTAGCTCCGGCGTTCGCCCACGCCGCAACGCCTTGCCGTAATCGGGCGGAATTTCGAGCACCAGACTGAGTTCGCCACTGCGCATCCGCCGGTCCATCTCATGATCGCTCTGTATCGCTGGGCGTTCGATAAAATAGCGTGAACCGGCAATGCTCTGGATGTAGTCACGGCTTTCAGGACTTTGATCGCGGTCGAACACCGCAAAGTTGATATCTTCGACATCCATGCTGATGCCGAAGCCGAGCACAAACATCAAGATGACCGTGCCTAAAAATGCAAACGCCAGGCGGATCGGATCACGCAGGATCTCCATGGTCTCACGGCGGGCATAGGCGAACAGCCTCAGCGGGTTGAAGGCGCTGGACGCTGGGCGCTTTTTTTTCTTCGGTGTTTTTTCTGCGCTGATTGAGATGGTTGTTTCACTATCAATCGCTGTTGATGACACGGTTTCAGCGTCCTCAAGATAGCGGATAAAACTCTCTTCCAGCGTTTTTGCCTGCTGTGCGGCAATCAGGGCGGTCGGGGTATCCGTAGCCAACACCCGCCCGGAGTGCATCAAAGAGACGCGATCACAACGTTCGGCCTCATTCATGAAATGAGTGGAAACAAAGAGAGTCACGCCGTCCTGACGAGAGAGTTTGATGAGGTAGCGCCAAAACGTATCCCGTGCCACCGGGTCCACACCCGAGGTAGGCTCATCCAGGATCAAAATTTCCGGGCGGTGGATCACGGCCACCGCCAGCGACAAACGCTGACGGATGCCGAGTGGCAAACGGGCGGCCAGTTCGCCTGCATAATTAGAGAGATCAAAATCGGTGATCATCTCATCCACCCGGTATTGAATCTGTTCCGTGGGGAGATGAAACAGGCGCGCGTGCAGTTGCAGATTTTGCCGTACCGTTAACTCGGCATAGAGCGAGAAACCTTGCGACATAAATCCGACCCGTTTGCGGGTGGCCATGTCGTGGGCGTCCACAGGATGACCGAACAGGGCCGCTTCACCCGCGCTCGCCGGTAATAAACCGGTCAGCATCTTCATGGTGGTGGTTTTGCCGCAACCATTGGAGCCGACAAAACCGAAAATTTCGCCGCGTTCAATCTCAAAGCTGACATCGTCCACCGCGGTAAAATCACCGAAGCGGCGTGTCAGTGCCAATGCCTGTATGGCGGCAGGGCCATCATTCTGCACGGTACGGGGTGGCACAACGAGCATTTTATGCCCCTGTCGTTTCTGCTCCGGTAGCAGCTGAATAAAGGCCGCATCCAGGTCATCCATTCCAGTCTGAGACATCAACTCCAGTGGTGTGCCGGTCGCCAGGATCTTGCCCTCATCCAGGGCCACCAGCCAATCGAAGCCTGCGGCCTCGTCCATATAGGCGGTGGAAACCAGCACACTCATGCCTTCACGGCGACCGCGTATGCGTTCAATCAGCGTCCAGAACTGGCGTCGTGAGAGCGGATCGACGCCGGTGGTGGGTTCGTCCAGTATCAACAGGTCCGGGTCGTGGATCAGCGCACAACAGAGGCCAAGCTTTTGTTTCATGCCGCCAGAGAGTTTGCCAGCAGGGCGGTCACGAAACTGTGCCAGTCCGGTGCTCTGTAGTAACTCGTCGATGCGCCAGTGACGTTCATTCGCTTCCTGGCCGAACAAACGAGCAAAAAAATCGATGTTTTCAAACACCGAGAGGGACATGTAGAGATTCTTACCGAGACCTTGCGGCATATAGGCGATACGCGGGCAAACACGGCTGCGGTGACGATGATCAGCCATATCGTCACCCAATGTCATGACTCGCCCCTGCTGGATTTTTCGCACGCCCGCCACCAGCGCCAGCAGGCTGGATTTGCCCACCCCATCCGGGCCGATCAATCCCGCCATGCAACCGGCGGGGATGTGTAGATCGATGTTGTCGAGGGCAACAGTTTTGCGGTAGCGATGGGTGACACCGGTCAATTGGGCGACGGTTTCGTTATTCACTACTCTGGTATCTCTGTCAGGTTTAATAACGGTGGCAAATTGTTCGGCCAGGGTATGTCGGGATCAAGCTGCACATAGGCCATGCCGGGCACGCCGGTCTTGACCTGCTCGGCATAGCGTTTGAGTATCTGAGGATCTATTTTGACTTTCACACGAAACATCAGTTTTTCCCGCTCGGTACGGGTCTCCACGGCGCGGGGGGTAAACTGTGAACGCGGCGCGATAAACGAGACCTTTGCCGGGATGGCCATATCCGGTAAGGCATCCAGTACAATGCGGGCATCCGCGCCGATGCTGACCCGGCTCGCCTGATGGGTCGGCAGAAACAGCGTCATATAAACATCGCTCAGATCAACAATCGTCAACACCTTGCCCCCCATGCCAAGAATTTCACCCGGCTCGGCAAGGCGGTATAACACACGGCCATCCCGTGGTGAGATCAACAGACTGTCGGCCAATCTGACTTTTATCTTCCCTATCTGAGCCTCGGCGGCTTCGATGGCGGCCTCCGCTTCGGCCACCTGAACCTTGGCCGCTTGCAATGCCGCTTCGCTGGTGCGCAGACGACTTCGCTTCTGGTCGAGCAGCTCTTTTGCAACGAAGCCTTGTTTATCCATCTGTAAGGCTCGTTGCAACTCCTGTTGCGCCAGGGTCAATTCACTTTCGCGCTGAGCCACAATGGCCTGAGCGTGGCGTTTGCTCTCCCGTGCCCGGCGCAAATTAGCGTCTGCCGCATGCAGATCGGCCTCAATCTCATGGGCATCCATCTTCGCCAGCAGTTGCTCTGCCTTCACCCATTCACCTTCCGCCACCAGGATTTCCGTGACACGGCCGCCGTTCTTCGTCGCGATATCAACGGCGGTTGCCTCAATGCGACTGTTACCTGCCGCAAAGCCATCCGGAAGTTCTGGTGTCTGTGACTCTTGCCAGAGGTATAAGGCGATGGCAATCGTGACACCTAATAGCAACCCGCCAACAATCCAGTTTTTGGTATGGATCTCTTTCATCTGTTTGTCCTCAATCCTTTCAACACTCTAAGATCAACCAAATCGATACGCCGATACCGTCGCGCCCATGACACGATCAGTAAACGCCCGCGTGCCGAGATCGTCGCCTGCTGCACCTGCAATAACCATGAGCGGTAAAAGGTGCTCTTCGCGCGGGTGGGCATCTCGTGCCGATGGTGCCTTCGACCACCGGCACAGTTGCTCATCTCTTTCTGTCGCGGAAAGCGTACAGATCTTTGTCAGCCATTCATCAAACTGATCTGATTCCCGGTTAGGGGCATCCTGTCTCATCAATCTGCCCATGTTGTGATAACTCATGCCACTGCCAATGATTAGCACACCCTCACTACGCAGTGGCGCAAGTGCGCGACCAATTTGCAAGTGACTGGCGGGATCAAGCGATTTGTTTAAAGAGACCTGAACAACGGGTATGTTTGCGTTCGGATAGGCCAATAACAGCGGGATAAACAGACCGTGATCATAGCCGCGCTCAGATTCCATCGAACTGGCAATCCCCGATATTGAAAACAGCGCCGCTATTTTTTCTGCCAGCGCAGGAGAACCGGGAGCTGGGTATTGCAGCTGATAGGTATGTTCGGGAAAACCGTAATAGTCGTATAACATTGGCGGATGAGCGCCATTGTTAATCGTGATGATTTCAGTTTCCCAATGGGCCGATACCACAACAATCGCCTTAGGTACTGGCTGAATCGTGTCGCCAAGTTGCGCAAGCCAACGCTGCATGTTGTCCCAGGTGTTCGCTGGCCCCATGGTCCATTCCATGAAAAAGCAGGGGCCACCGCCATGAGGAATATAGAGGGTTGGCAGTCGGTGTTTCTGTTTTTCTGTTTCCATCACTTGTTTAGGCTCTCCTATCTAATTCGTCCACTGCGCCAGACGGACAGCAGTAACCAAACCCCACCGAGGGCAGCACCGACAAATCCGAGCAGACCGAACAGGGGCAGACCAAACAGAGTCGGGCCACCTTTAACGGTCATGACGATGGAGGAGCCGATGATCAATGCAGCGGTGACATTTCCTACCGCCATGCGACTGCCGGCACGGTCCAGTTGATTGCCAAATGTTTTCAATCGCGTGACATCGACATGAAGCTGGAATCTACCGCTGCGGGCGGAGCGCAAGAGCTGGCGCAGGTCTTGTGGCAGCCCGGTTAACAGATCGACGGTGCCTGCCATAGCCCGCCAACCTCGTTTGGCCAGAACATCGGGTGCGTAGCGGGCCAGCATGGCGCGCTGCAGAAAGGGCGACGCCTCTGCCACCATGTCAAAGTCGGGGTCCAGTTGACGGCCCATCCCTTCCAGGGTGATAAAGGCCTTGATGAGCAGAGCCAGATCGGGCGGTAAATTGAGGGCGTGATCGCGAAGCAACGCCGTCAGCTCGGCCAGCATGGCTCCCAGGTTAAGATCCTTTAAAGGAACGCCGTGGTATTGATCGACAAAGCCCTCGATTTCAAGGGTCAGGCTTTCGGTGTCTACCGGGGTGTCTCCGGCCCAATCTAACAGCACCTCAACCACGCTTTGGGCATCCTGCTCCACCAGGCCGTGTAAGAGGTTCACGACTTGATTTCGACGGTGCTCGGGCAGGCGTCCGACCATGCCGAAATCGATGAAGGCGATACGGTTACCAGTCAGGTAAAAAACGTTACCCTGGTGGGGGTCGGCGTGAAAAAAACCATCTTCGAGGATCATTTTCAATACCGCTTGAGCACCGCGTTGTGCCAGAATTTTTCGATCCATACCTGCTTGGTCTACGGCCCTAAGGTCGCGGCCGGGAATACCGTCAATATATTCCTGTACGTTCACGCGCTCGCTGCACCATGGCCAATAGACCTTGGGGATAACGATATCCGGATGCTCTATGAAATTGCGGACGACCCGTTCAGCGTTGCGGCATTCGGCCGCTAAATCCAGTTCGCGGCGCAGGGAGAGAGTGAACTGGCGCACCACCTCGCGCGGTTTGAAGCGGCGTAGATCGGCTGATTCGGCATCGACAATTTCTGCCAGGCGGGCTAGCAGGCGCAGATCCGCCTCCACTGTTGGCCGGATGCCGGGGCGACGCACCTTGATAACCACCGCCGTACCATCTTCCAAACGTGCTCGGTGTACCTGTGCGATGGAGGCGGCGGCCAGCGGCTCATGGTCGAGTTCGGCGAATACCTCCTGTGGCGGATATCCGAGATCCTCTTCCAGTTGTTGGCTGATCTCTTCGAACGTGACTGCTGGTGCCTGATCCTGCAGTTTTTCGAATTCCGCGATCCACTCGGGGGAAAACAGGTCCACGCGGGTCGCTAGGATCTGGCCCAGCTTGATGAAGGTGGGTCCCATTTCCTCCAGAGCCCGGCGGAACCTCGCAGGTGGCTCAAGTCGAATCAGTTCCGATGTTTGCTTCCAATGCAGCGCTTTACCCGCACGCTCCAGGGCTCCGGCCATCCCCAGTCGGCGTACCATGTCGCCGAAACCGTAACGGATCAATATAGAGGCGATGTCATGCAGGCGTCCGATATCACGGGCGGCACTCAGGGTTTCCCAGAGCATGGCGATCTGCTACTCCTGCTTATCAGGGGTACGGTTTTTAACCTTAGCGTCCAGCGTTTGGGCAATACCATCAAGAAAGCCCGCCGCTGCGTGAGAGATCTGGCCAGCTACTCTTAATGCGGCATCGGTACCGGTGCTAACCGTTTCACCCAAGGATTGTTCCAGTTCACGGTTTAGCGTTACGACAATTTCAGTTGATCGCTTGCCAACCGCCGTGCCGCTGTTGCGGGCATGCTGGACTAAATCGTTCAGCGTGCTCCCAATAACCTCGCCCGATCCTTTTGCGACGTTCTTGAGGGTATCAAGGAACATCTCTTCCAGCGCCAGAAGATCATCTGTTGCCTGTTTTAAATCCTGTTTGCCGAACTCTTTAAGATGGCCCGCCGCCTCTTCAAGCGCCAGCCTTGATGCCTCGGCGGATTGCTCCAGGGCATCATCCAGACCCGCCATGGACTCAGATAGCGTCTCTTTGATTTGTACGCCCTTGCCCTTGGCCCCGATGCCTACACCTTCAATGACTGCATGGACCACTTGTTTGATGTTTTTTACATCCAGGCGCCATTGGCTCAGTGCCTGCAAGGTAATGTTACGAACCTCTTCACGAATGGATTCGCCCCTTTCAGCAGCTGTGCGGGCTGCCTCTTTCACTGCTTGGGTATCGACTTCTTGCTCATGTTCTTCGTTCATATCTATTCTCCCATTGGCATAATTCATTTTTTACCGAGGCTGGATGTTTCATTTTCATGTATACGCCACCTATCTCCAATTCATCCAACATTTGACGAACTCTTCTCTCTTTTGTCCTCTGTTTCCATATTATTTTTACTTCATCAACACATTAATCTCCTCAACATCTTTGCCCCCTAAATCACCCACCGCCACCTTGAGTTGCAGGCGGTTAAAAAGATAGATGATGTTGTGCTTTGGAAGTCATCACTGCTATTACCTGTCTACCATCGGGTAATCCAAATAGCCTTTTTCACCCGGCGTGAAAAAAGTATCATAGTCAGGGCTATTCAATGGCAGGTCATTTTCAAGCTTATATACGAGATCGGGATTTGCCAGAAAAGCTTGCCCAAAAGCAACCAGGCTGCCTCTGTTTTCGTTAAGAATGTTTTCTGCCTTTTCCTTATCCAGACCACCGCTGGCAATAACATCTTTACCAAAGGCGTTACGAATTTTCGCTTTAACCGATTCCGCCACCTCAGGAGCGCCCTGGGATGAATGATCGACAATATGGATGTAGCGCAGATTCAGTTTGCCCAGTTCACCTGCGAGGTATTCATAGGTATCTTCAAGCCCATCAAAAATCTCCATATCGTTGTAAACACCGTAGGGTGAAAGGCGAATGCCGGTACGTTCAGCGCCAATGGCATCGGCCACTTTTTTACTTACTTCCAAGGCAAAACGGCACCGATTCTCAACTGATCCTCCATAGCTATCCTGTCGTTTATTCGATGCGGTATTAATAAATTGGTCGATTAGATAACCATTGGCGCCATGTAACTCAATTCCATCGAAGCCTGCCGCTATCGCATTATTTGCCGCGCTAACATACTCTTGTTGTGTTTGTTGAATATCCTCTAATGTCATTTCTTGAGGCACTGGATAGGCTTGCATGCCGTTGCTATCCGTCCACATCTCGCCGCTCATACCGATAGCGGAAGGTGCAAGCACTCGCGTATTGGGTTCCATATTGTCGGGATGTGAAACCCGGCCAGTGTGCATTAGCTGCATAAAGATCTTGCCACCTTCGGCATGGACCGCTTCAGTCACTTTTTTCCAGCCATCAATTTGTGCCTGGTTATAAATCCCCGGAATACGCGGATATCCCAAACCATTGGCTGATGGAGCAACGCCTTCAGTGATAATCAACCCGGCCGCCGCGCGAAGGCGATAGTATTCAACCATCAAATCGTTGGGCACATTGTCGATGGCCCTTGAGCGCGTCATGGGCGCCATCACCAGGCGGTTGTTTAACTCGATATTGCCTAAACTGTGTTTGCTGAATATTTTCATCTTGGCTCCTTGTTGTCCGTCAACTTGCTCACTCTGTCATTAACGCGTTTATCGCCTCAACATCTTTGCCCCCCAAATTCCCCACCGCCGCCTTGAGTTGCAGGCGGTTAAAAAGATAGTCGTAACGCGCCTGTGCCAGGTCGCGCTTGGCGGAAAAATAGTGTTGTTGTGCATCGAGCACATCGACGCCGGTGCGAAGTCCAAGCTCAAAACCACGTTCGGTGGAGGCCAGTGTTTTTTCGGATGAGAGTAGCGCCTGACTCAGGGCATCAATTTGTTGCAGCCCATTGGTGATTGAGAGATAGGCATCTTCAGCCAATAACATGGCGTCACGGTGGGCGGCATCCAGTTGCAGTTTTGCGCTGTTGCGAATAGCGGTTTTCTGGCGAACGTGGGAACCAACAGCCCCACCGGCATAGAGTGGAATTTTCGCCTCCAGGCCGATGCGTGCCTCCGTGGTATCGGTGCCGACACCAAATGAGCTGTCGTCAGCACTTTTGTCATCATAGCTCACCACTAGATCGAGGCTGGGGTAGGCGACACCACGAATACGCTCTATCTCCAATGAGGCAATCTTCAGCTGTTGCTGCGCGAGCAATACGGTGAGATTGTGCTGGGAGGCCCGTTCCGTCCAGTGATTTAGTTCTGCCGGTTGTGGTGGTGTCAGTGTTAATTTGCTACCTAAACCTCGGAGCAGTTGTGGAAAGATACCGATGAGTTTGCTCAATCTTCGACGGGTGATCTGTTCACGGTTGCGGATGGCAATCTCACGCGCAGTGGCAAGATCAAAGCGGGATTGGGCTTCGTGAACATCGGTGATCGTTGCACTGCCCACTTCAAACCCCCGTTTGGCCCTGGCCAGTTGTTCTTTGTTGGCCGCCTGTTCCGCCTCGGCGAGTTTAATGGTCTCTTGGGCCAGCAATACATCAAAGTAAACACGAGATACCGTGAGGATCAACTGCTGCTCGGCAATCGCCAGTTGTGTGTCGCCCTGACTCACGCCGACCCTGGCTTGTTTGTACTGCTCAAAACGATCTTTACGATAGAGTGGTTGTGTCAACTTGATGCCGTAGCCCTCGCTACGAAAATCCCGTTGACCACTCTGAAAAGGGGCGTTACCGCTATAGTCGGTCTCCTGATCGATGTAGTCCATATTGATATTGGCGCTGATGTTGGGCAGCAGTTGGGAGCGGGCCTGGGGTAACAACTCCTGGCTCGCTTCACGGTCGGCGCGTGCGGCATTGAAGCGGGCATCGTATTGCCGCGCCAGTTCGTACACCTCAAACAGGGAGTAAGACGACTGCTCGGCCAATAGTGGGTTTGCTGTCGTCAACAGAATCAGAGCAGTGGCGATGAGATTTAATCTGCTCATGCTTCATCTCCTCCGACGACTGCTGGCTGCGCTTTTTTTCGCCTTGAGTCCAGACGTAAAAGGCCGTTTTCGACCAATGAATAGACGGCGGGCACCACCACCAGTGTCAGTAACGTGGAACTGATCATGCCGCTAATGACGGCCACCGCCAGTGGGCCATTGGTATCGGCCCCGGCTCCCAAGCCGATGGCCGCTGGCAACAACGCCAGGATGATCGTCAGCGAGGTCATTAACACCGGTCGCATGCGAACCGGGCAGGCCTCTTTGAGGGCGGCATCAATCCCTTTGCCCTCACTGCGCAACTGGTTGGTGAAATCCACCAACAGGATGGAGTTTTTTGCCACCAGTCCGACCAACAGGACTAAGCCAATCATAGAGAAAATGTTGAGCGACATGTTCATCACCCACAGCCCCATCGCGCCACCGACAATGGCCAGCGGTTGCGCCACCATGATGATCAACGGTTGAATGAAAGAGTTGAACTGGCTGGCCAGTACCATATAGACCAGCACAATGGCCGTGATGAAGGCGAACGCCATGTACTTGGCAGTTTTGGCAAACTCTTCGGCTTGACCGATCATCTTCACCTGATAGCCAAGCGGCAGCAGCTCGGCGGCGATTTTTTCCACTTCTACTACTGCTTCACCCAATGAGGCGGTAGGCGTGGCATAAAAGTTACCGGAATACTGCAAGTCAAAACGCGGCACGACGGCGGCCCCCAGCCCCTCTTCCATATGGGCAACAGTATCGAGCCGGACCAGCTCGCCGCCCTGACCACGCAGATAGATGCGGCGCAGGTCGTCGTTGCTGCGGAACTGCCCTTCCTTTGCCTTGAGCCGCACATCGTAACGTTCGCCGTCACCGGGTTCGTCATTGTATTTAGCGACATCCAGGCCACCGGCCAGCATGTTCACCGCCAGCGCCACATCACGACTGGTGAGACCGACACTGGCCGCCTGAGTGCGATCCACCTCCAGCTTGAGCTGGGGCAAATCAAGCTGCAGATCCATGTCCACCCGCCCCAGTAACGGGATGGTGGAGAGTTGTTGCTGCAGTTCATCACTCAGTCGAGCCACTTCATTCAGGTTGGGGCCTGTTAAGACAAACTGCAACGGCTCACCGCGCTGCCCGCCCACCATGGGCACCGGTGCCGGGAAGGCCAACACACCGGGGATCTCCTCCAGGGTGCCGCGCAGCTGGTCGATAAGCGCATATTGGTGCATGCGCCCGGAATTCTGTGGCGTCAGTTTGATAATCACCGTGCCGCGATTAGCCTGGCCGGTCTCGCCCATACCGATGGTGGAGAAATAACTATCGATCTCAGGATAAGCGCTTAACCGCTGTTCGATCTCTTTGAGCTTTTCATTGGTGTATTCCAGGCTGGAACCCAGCGGGGTTTTAAAGCTGACCAGGAAACGACCTTCATCCTGCAGCGGCATAAAACCTTTGCCGATGTTGGCGAAGAAAAAACCACTGGAGTAGACCACAGCCAACGTCACGATGATGACACTCCAACGGAAGTTCAATGCGCCGCTGAGCAATCGCCGGTAGAGGTTGTCCATGGCTTGAAAACCGCGATCAAGAAAACCGTATAGCTTGCCGTGACTATGGCTGACTTTGAGGTGGCGCGAGCAGAGCATCGGCACCAGGGTTAATGACACGAACAGCGACACCAATACTCCAACGGTGACCACCACGGCGAAGGATTCAAAAAAGCGACCAATGATGCCTTCCATAAAAATTACCGGGACAAAAATGGACACCAGAGTGAGCGTCGCGGCCAGCACCGCGAAGACGACCTGATTGGTGCCATGCAGGGCGGCCGACTTTTCGTCTTCATTACCCTCTTCGCGGTGGCGATAGATGTTCTCCAGCACCACAATGGCGTCATCCACCACCACACCTATTAATAGAAGCAGTGCCAACAGCGTCATGGTGTTAAAGGTGTAACCGGCAAAAAACATCACTGCAATCGCGCCCAACAGCGAAACCGGGATCGCTGCCGAGATAATGATCGTGGCGCGGATACTCTTGAGAAACAGCCACACCACCAGGGCGGTCAGGATCGTCGCTTCGATCAAATGCTCTTCCAGTGAGGTGACGATACTTTCAATCAGATCCGCTGAGTTGACGCCCATCTTCAGTGTGATACCCGGCGGCAGTTGCGGGATGATCTCTTCTTTGAGACGGCGCTTGAGTTCGGTGGCAATCGCCACGGCATTGCCATCGGTGAGTTTGACCACACCAATCCCCACCGCCGATTCACCATTAAAGCGGGCGATCTCACGGTAGTCTTCCAGCCCGTCTTCAATTTCGGCGATATCACGCAGGCGCACCGGCGCGCTGTCTCGATAACTGACAATCAGTTGTGCCAGCTCGGCCGGGGCGTGGAACTCCTGATCGAGTTTTATTAGACGCTCTGTCGCATGGCCCACCAGGTAACCACCGGGCAGCTGAAAGTGTTCGTTATTGAAGGCGCGGATTAGATCCTGCGGGGTAATCGCCATGGCGGCCATGCGTTCCGTATCGAGGTTGACGCGGATGGTGCGATCCCGTTTGCCGCCCAGCACAATCTCAGCGACACCATCAATGTTTTCCAATCGTTTTTTAATGACATTGCTGGCGTACTGATTGAGCTGTTGCAGCGTGCGATCGCCTTGCAGCATCAACCAAATGATGGGGTCGGCACCGAACTCCACCTTGGCCACCACGGGAGGATCGGACTCGGAGGGGAGGTCCCTCAGCACCTGGTTGACCTTGGCTTGAACCTCGCTGAAGGCCACGTCTACATCTTTACTTAGATTGAAACTGATCACCACCACTGAGGCACCGGGCGACGAGGTTGACTGCACATGGTTAATCCCGGAGATACTGTTGACTGCCGTCTCAACGATGTTGGTAACGCTGCTGTCGATGATGTCCGGGTTAGCGCCCGCCAGGGTAGTGGTGACCGAGATGGAGGGAAACTCGATCTTGGGATAGCGATCCACGCCGATGCCTTGAAAACTGATGATGCCAAACAACACCAATACGCCACTGAGCATGTAGGCCAGCACATGGCGCTTGATGGAAAGCTCGGGAAGCGTCATGACTACTGGCCTCCGCTGGTTTTAACAGGCGCACCATCGGTCAAATAGGCCGCGCCATCTTTGGCGACGATTTCGTTGCCACTGAGTCCCGATAAAATCTCAACCAAACCGTCACGATGTACACCGAGTGTCACGACTCTTTGTTGGGCGGTTCCATTTGCAACGGCATAAACGACAGAGCCGACGGGGCGACGCACGATACTGATCTCCGGCACCATAACGGCCTGTTGGCGTTTGCCGATGATCACCTCACCCTGCACACTGCCACCGGCAATCCATTTGCCTGGATTGTCCAGCTCGACAATGATATTCAAGGCCCTGTTGGCACGCCCCACCGTCGGACGGATCTCCTTGATCACATTTTCCACCACGTCGTTTGGCGCGACGGGACTCTTCAGGCGCACGGTAAGCCCCGGTTTCAATTGAGCGGCGATGTTTTCAGGATAAGGCAGATGCGCCTGTAACATTGTGCTGCGGGTAATGTTGAATAACGGAGTGCCTGATTTAACAAAATCGCCCCGAGAGATCAGCCGTTTTTCTATCTGTCCGCTGGTAGGACTGGTGATTTGAACCTTGTTGAGATTGCGTTGCGCCGTCTCAAGACGCGCCTTGGCACCGGCCAACTGTTCGCTGAGTGCATCCAGTTGTGCATGCGCTTCATCAAGGACCGATTCGGTGACAAAATTCTCTTTCACCATATCTTCGTACCGGGCCGCCTGTTTTTGCTGGCTGCGAATCAACGCTTCCACCCGCTTCACTTCAGATTGGGCAGCATCCTGCTCCAACTTAAAGTCTCTCTCTTCAATACGCGCCAGAACCTGCCCACGGCTGACGGTTTGACCCACATCCACTTCGACACTGACTATTTTGCCGCCCACTTCAGCGGATACAGCCGGGGCTGCTTTGGTCTCCAGGTAACCGATAGATGTTTCGATCACCTCGACATCGGCTAACATCGCGTTGGTCGTGGTAATCAATGTAGCGCGTTGCTCACTGCCTGTTGCTGCAGCATCGGTCTGTTCATCCTGACTACAACCGGCCATAGCCAATGCCAGCCCTAATAACAGCGCAAGCCGCGTCAAATACGAGAAACGTGAAAGCGGGATTAAGTTATTCATCTTTGATTCCATGTAATAAGATTTCCATCACTTGATGGCTATAGGCGGTAGGATCATCTGCGAATGAGACACCCGGAAAGTGGCGCATCACCTGCTGGGTCTGAAAGAAAAAGATATTGTTGCTGACCAGCATTAACGCCAGCAGGGCGGGATCAATCGTCTTCTTTAATACGCCCAGTTTTTGCCCCTCCGTTACGATGGCAATCAGCCCAGAGAAATGCTCACCAAACACCTGCTCGGCTAACGCCTTACCGTGCTGTGCTCCGTGTTCAATAAGTTCGCGCAACACCAACCGGGTTGCCTGTTCATTATTCAGCATGGACTCCAAATGATTGCGGAGAAAGTCCGCTAAGCGTTGCTCAAACGGGCCATCAGCATTGGCCATTTCCGTAATGACATGGGAGGAGTTATCACAGGCGACGCGCAACGTGGCGAGGTACAGTGCATCTTTGGAGCCGAAGTGATGGAAGACATTGGCCTTGCTGACCCCGGCTGATTTGGCGATGTCGTTCATCGAGACGACATCAAAACCTTTTTCGGCAAACAAACCCACTGCAACATCGAGGATGGCACGAGCACCTTCGCTCTGCGGTGTGGTTTCATCAGCAGCGTTTGTCATCATCGGCACCTATCTGAATATTGTTTCACTGGTGTATATATCCCTTTTATTATTATAGCTAATAGCAACTGACCATCCGGTCGGTCAGCAGCAATGCTAGCATCTACCCAAGAGAATGCAACTGTAATATGCGGCAAGTGTTAGTTTCTTAGCGCTATGTTGGGGCACATATAGGCAAGGGCCTTCGTTAGTGTTTATTTTCGACTGGAGTATCAAGAGGCCAACGAGTGTTTTGGTAATCCCCCCGAAAAGTAGAGGTGCCCAGAAGTAGAGTTTTCTCGTAATGTGTACCGAGGAGGTTCTACATGAAAAAATCCCGATTCACCGACAGCCGGATTCTGGCCATTTTGAAGCAGGCCGAGGCTGGTGCCCCGGTCCCGGAGCTGTGCCGGGAACACGGCATGAGCAGTGCTGCCTTCTACAAGTGGCGCGCCAAGTACAGTGGGATGGATGCGTCGCTGATGGCTCGGATGAAGGAGCTGGAAAAGGAAAACCGACGGCTCAAGAAGATGTACGCCGAGCGAACTGCGAAGCGCTCAAACTTGCTGGCAGCAAGTGCCATCAACTCGGGTACAGCCGTAAGATACCAGTACGTATAGCATATCTTGGCGTGCCCCATGTAGGTCGACAGCGCTAGCATCATCAGATCGATATCGGTCTCTTCTTCATGCCAGATCATCATGCGCCGGACGGCAAACGTATGACGTAGATCATGAAGACGCGGCGCATTGTGCGCACCACGATTGACCCAGTCCAAGTTATCGCGCAGCATGTTGAATACACGATGTGTCTGCCGCTCACTGAGCGGATGTCCTAGCCGCTGACCACGGTTGCTGATCAGGAACGGGGTGTCGTCCATCGTAGAAACATGCCGCATACGCTGCCGTCGGTAGCGTGCTAACGCCGAGACTGTGCTCGGATGCAATGGCAACTGCCGCGACTTGGCAAACTTGGTCTGACGCACGATCAGCATCCCGTGCTTGAGATCAACATCGGTGTTGGCGCTGAGTGAATCTTGACCCATCTGCCGATTGAATATTGGCCCAGGACCGGAAGGGGCTGCGGTTTCTGCTTGATTGATAGGGCGGCGGCGACCAAGGTTTCACTAATTGAATTGCTTCCAGTAAGTCCGCTTACGCGACTAAGCGGTCGTCAGATATAGAAACTCCAAGACTGGATCAATCCTTAAACCCATCAAACACATGAAGCTGCTGATCTACATTGCGCGCATCATGGTTATGTGGCTCTAAGGTAGTTGCTTCTCGATCCTCACGATGCCAGTCCTTACATTCTTTCTCACGTTTCTCCCGGACTGATTTGGGCAATGCCCGAACTTTCACCATGTGCGCCTCATACCACTTCAGCCCTACAGGAAATAAAAACGCTGCCAAGAAAAATCCAATAAGATAATCGCCAAACAAACTGTTAATGAAAGGCAGAAAATAGCAAGCCGTCGCAACCAACGATGCGATGACCAAACATGCAGTAATCTGTTTAATAACACTTAACATCAGACTATCTCCATTGAAACTTTTAGATCTAGCCGGTGAGCCATACCGATCAAATCATCCAGGCTAAACTTATCTACCCGCCCGTTCTTAAGATCAACTAATCGACTAGTATCAATACATAGCCGATCCATGACACCTTTGGTCGAAATAGCTCTGCTTGAACAGTATTCATTGATATCGATCATCAACGCCGATCTAAGCGCGAAGTTCTTTGCCAGAACGGGGTCTGCCTCCAAAGCATCCCAAACACTTTTGTATCGACTTTGAGCAGCAACCATCGCTATAACCTCAAATCAAATCCGTCATGCCTTCCAGTTTTGAAACTGTTCCAGCCAATCCTTATATACTTAGCAAGCTTGCGCCTGTTGTTGTGTTTGTTTAAATCCCCAGTCACCAGCCTTGATATCAAATGCGGTAGCCAAAGCTTCCGGGATTTTGGTATTTCCCTTTCCATCTTTTAACTGAACAAGCCCGTAGGCCTCCAGTTTCTTCAGTGTACGGGAAAGATTGCTTTTTGCACGACCCGTCATTTCAGCCAATTCATTAAGTGACTCAGGATGGTGATGGGCGATGGTTAAAATTAAATTCTGATTTTCGTCGGAAAGAACCTGAGACACACTCGCCATTGATGGAAACCAGACTTTTGGCTCATCTTTTTTGGGCTTATATTCACCACGGGCAATAGCAATGGTGCGCGCCCTTTGCTGTTCCAGCGACATAATGCCTATCCGCATCACTTTTCGCTTAGCCGATGTACTCATGACTTTTTCTCCAGATATTCATCTACTGCTGCCCAGAAATCTGCAACTAGCTGTCCAGGGTCAGTAAATTCGTATGGAACACCTTTATCCAAATGATGCTGGTGTTTGTGGTCATACTCTACGACCTTTCGACAGCCATACCCCTTCCTCGGGGGATCGACAGCATGGGCGTTATCAAAGCCCATCACCCTTTTGTTGTAGCGATCATGGAGTGTCAGGCTGTAACTAATTCCGTGCGGTTTCCACTTCGTTGGCTCAACCCTACTTGCTTTGAATTTAACGAAGTAGTTTTCGTTGACCGCAATAATCTGGCCGTCCAGATCCAACAGGTAATCCAGGGTGCTTTCGCTCATAGCTTTCCCATTACTGTTATCATCGGATGATAACTCTATTTTCTTTAATTAGCCAATAAAACCTAGTCATAACCCATACCCAGTTCCTGGGCCTGCTGGGCCAACTCATCCAGTGAATCTGCCCGTTCGATTTGGGAACTGCGCTGATATTCCACCAAATCTTTGAACAACACACGACGGCGGGTGCCTACCTTGTGATAGGTTATTTTCCCCTCCTCCAGGAGCTTCACAAAGAAGGGCCGGGAAACATTAAGAAAATCAGCCGCCTGCTGAGTAGTCAGCTCGGCATGGTGAGGCACCAGTGTCAGTGCGTCGCCCTGTGCCATATGCCCCAGGATGCCTTCCAGCATTCGCATCGCAGTCATTGGCACAGTAATTTCCTGTTTCCCATCGATTAGCTTAATCCTGACCGACGCTCCCTGCCGCAGGCCAGCCGCCAGTAACTGACTGCTTTTACGAGCAATTTCCGCCTCTTCATCCGTTGGAGTGTGGATTTCATGGTATTTATGAACCACAGACATACGCATTACCCTTCTAATTAGCTGATACAGACCAATTCCGTCTACTTCAATAGTAGGCCTCTTCCGAGATATTCGCATTATTCGAAATAATCGAAACACACAAAGGGCATCGTCCATTGATCGCAAAATTGCACTGCTTGCACCTGTAAAAGGGCTTGGAAATGGCTGTTTTGGGTAACGGAAGGGGGCCTTTAATGGAAAGGCCCTATCCGAAAGGGCTTTCTCCGAAAAGGGCAAAGGGCTAGCCCATACCGGCGGCAGCATCCTCTACCCCACTCTCTTCCCTCAATCGTCCCTCGGCCAGCTGGAGAATCTGGTGAAACTGGGCTTCGGGCAGAAAGGCCTGGGCGGTCTCCATGAACGTCTTTGCTAACAGGTCGCTTGGCGGCCGACCACTGTGGGCAATATTGCGCTGCTTGATGGCTTCTTTGATATCGCCTAGCTTGTTTCTGATCTCGGTACGATAGGCGAGCAGATCCTCGTCACGGCGTTTCCAGCCATTGATCTTCTTGCGGTCGGCGCTACGGCGCTCCTTTTTGGCGGACTCGCCTTCATTGGTGATGCGTTCCTTCAACTGACGGCGTTCTTCGTCCATGCGAACCAGCTCATCTTTAAGCAGGTTTCGGTGCTCGATGAGATCCAGGTCTGTGTTGTAGAGCAACGAGTTGCGGTTTTTCAATTCGGCTTCATTAACCAATTCGGAACGTACGATATTCAGGCGTTTGTCTGCCTCAATGTAGAGTTGAACTTGGTCATCAGCTTCATCCCGCATGACAGTAACGACAATCGGTGACTTGAAAAGCACCTCAGCAGGGAGTAGTGCCCGTACTTTTGAATCCGGCCTGATAATGAATGACTCGTTAAAGCGGCGGGTCATTTTTAACCGACCATTTTGAACCAGTGATTGCATTGTTAATCCTTAGTTTAAACAGTGTTACTCAATAATTAAGTGTCTAGATAAGGCTAGCGAGAGTGCCACATTGGGGTCAACAATAAATCCGAAGCATCGGAAAAAGATTTATCGTAGATATCTTAAAAGCTTGAGTGATAAAACAATGAACCATGAACGCTCAATGCCTACCACATGTTTATCGCACTTTGCTGGACAGCGGACTTGGACGCTGGATTCTGCCCCTGATGCAGTTGCTATATCGTTATGAGGGAATGGAACGTGCACTTGAGCCAGAGCAGTTGCCACTCCCCTATCTTGAGCAGGCGCTAGCGCACATCGACAGAAAACCATTTGGCCAAAGAGAACAGCTCTTCTTCGATGCGCTCGCATCATTGCCCATACTCTTCTTTCGCGCATCGAGCATGTCATCTAACTGGCACCCCGGCCATGAACCTTTCTTAACGTTTGAAAAGCGTGTCGGAAAAGCTGTTATTTGGCAGGCCTGGACGCCTCAATTAACAAAGCAGGATATCGTGAAGTGGATGCACACCACTCAGATTGAGTCACACCATGTTTGGCATTCGGCGTAACTGTTCTCCTCCCTATTCTGACTGTTTTCCTGTTCTAAGCCCACAGGCGTTGATCGCCTGTCGCAAGAAGCAGATCAACACCATTCAACAATTGGCCGGAGTACCTAGAGCGCACTGGCGATCACTCTATCTTGAGGCATTGCTCTCATTCGCTGGCTATGTACAACAGTTACCGGCATCGGAGTCCCATCACCACCCAAGCGCAGGTGGCCTCCTTGATCATTGCCTGGAGGTTGTGATTCACGCTTTGCGCAATCGTCGAGGCCATCTACTACCCCAAGGTGGTGATGCTGAAGAGATCACTGCTAAGAAAGATGTCTGGACCTACGCGGTATTCAGCGCGGCATTACTGCATGATATTGGCAAGCCACTCATGGATCAAACAACCACACTCTATGACAAACAAGGTCGTGAACTGGGTATATGGAATGCCCTCACCACACCAATCGTTGACGCACACTGGTATCGAGTTCGTTATCGCAAAGACCGCCTGTACCGGCTGCATGAGCGTGCTGCATTACTGCTGACGAATCTCATTCTACCTGCACCTGCATTGGACTGGCTGTCAACTGATCGAACGGTACTCGCAGCCTGGCTTGCCTCAATCAGTGGCGTCTATGAGGATGCGGGAATTATTGGCGAGATCGTCCAGCAAGCTGATGGTTTATCTGTTGCCGATAACTTAGGCGCTTCCATATCCAGCCAACCTTTGCCAGGTGCCCGCACACCATTACATAAAAGATTACTGACCGGCCTGCGTTATCTATTTAAAGAAAACCAAATCCCACTCAATCGCAACGGGGCAGCGGCTTGGTTTGATGGTAATCACCTTTGGCTGGTGAGTAAACGTGGTATCGATACCTTGCGCGAACACCTGGCACAGGAAGGTCATAGCGGCATACCTACCCGCAATGATCGTATCTTTGATGAGCTAC
>Ga0316208_1000530_pt1 | contig 45398 bp, 37 predicted proteins | sample 3monopyrite_MG_FD_204944 | JGI IMG/M metagenome (GOLD analysis project Ga0316208, IMG submission 204944) | Microbial mat bacterial communities from mineral coupon in-situ incubated in ocean water Damariscotta River, Maine, United States -... | ecosystem: Environmental > Aquatic > Marine >...
AATTTTGACAACAAACTAATCTAAGGGGGGATTATGCGTGTATTGATCGTTGAAGACGATGAAACTTTAGCTGGGCAGATGCAGCAAAGCCTTCTTGATGCGGGGTATGTGGTTGATGTGGCAAGTGATGGTGAAGATGGGCATTTTCTTGGAGATACTGAACCATATGATGCTGTCATTCTTGATCTGGGTTTGCCTGTCATGGATGGACGCACGGTTCTAAAGAAATGGCGTGCGGACGGCAAAGAAATGCCCGTGCTTGTTTTAACAGCAAGGGATAGCTGGACTGATAAGGTTGAAGGTCTTGATGCTGGGGCAGATGATTATTTAACAAAACCTTTTATCGTTGAGGAATTACTTGCTCGACTTCGCGCGCTTATTCGGCGCTCGGCAGGGCAGACGAACCCTCAGTTGGAATGTGGACCGGTTATTTTAGATACACGCAATGGCCGTGTGTCTGTCAATGGCACGCCAGTAAAGCTTACAGCGCAAGAGTTCAAATTACTTTCCTACCTGATGCACCATGAGGAGAAGGTGATTTCTCGTACAGAGTTAACGGAACATATATATGACCAAGATTTTGATCGTGATTCAAATACGATTGAAGTTTTTGTGAACCGTATTCGTAAGAAAATTGACGCCAATATTATTCATACTGTCAGAGGACTTGGTTATCGCCTTGAATGGAGTGGAAAGGCAGAGTGAAGGCAGGGATTACCCATTTCTTCAGTGGACTAACGGGCAGGCTTTTAATGTCGGCCATCCTTCTGTCTGTTGCGGCTCTTGTGGTCGGCGGGACAGTATTATCGCTTGTATTTCGTAGTTATGTTCTTTCAGACGTTGATAAGCGGCTTGAATTGTTCATTGATACAATGGTTGGTATTAGTGAAGTTTCACCCGAAGGGGTGCTTAGATTCAACAGGCCTATATTTGACCAGCGGTTTACTGCGCCCTATTCGGGTCTTTATTGGCAAATATCTGAGGAAGGACAAGAACCATTTCGGTCCCGTTCTTTATGGGATTATGAACTTAAAACAGATTTGGTTCACCGCTCTTTTTCTTTGAAATTTATGGAAATCGTAGGCCCTGACAAGCAATCTCTACGTATGGCGGAGCGGGACATTATTTTACCCGAGGCCGACAGGGTTTTTCACTATATGGTGGCGACAGACACTGTAGAAATTCAAGCAGCAGTAGAGCAGTTTAATTACCTGCTTACCCTTGCACTGGGGGCTATCATGGGGACGGTCACTATCGCGCTTGTGATGCAGGTGCGTTTTGGGCTGCAGCCCTTGCGCCGCTTGGGGTATAGCCTTAGCCAAATCCGTGTAGGTAAAGAAACCCGCATTGAAGGAGAGTACCCCCATGACCTGAAACCGCTTGCCCAAGAAGTGAATGCTCTAATGGAGCAAAATGAGCAGTTGGTAAACCGCGCACGGACCCATGTTGGTAATCTCGCGCATGCGCTGAAAACACCTTTATCTGTTATTCAAAATGATGTTGAGGGCGCAAGTGATGATCGCTCCATCCGCATACGAAAACAAACACGGCTTATCCGTGAGCATGTTGACCATCACTTGAAGCGTGCACGGATTGCAGGTGGTGGCTCTGGGCCGGGGTTGCCAATTGCGGAGCGGTTGCAGAAACTTGTGCATGCTGTTGAGGTAATGACCCGCTCAAAGGGTGTTTTGTTTGATCTTTCCTGTGATGAAGCCCTACGGTTTGATGGGGAAAAAGAAGATTTTGATGAAGTGCTTGGTAACCTTATTGATAACGCTGGAAAATGGGCCGAGGGCCGCGTTATGGTTACGGCGACTGCGATTGAAAGTGATGGTCCTAGGCCTTTAATGGAAATACTTGTGGAAGATGATGGCCCGGGAGTGCCCGAAAAGGATCTGGATAGATTATTTGAACGGGGCCGCCGCTTAGATGAGCGGGTGCCGGGCACAGGTCTTGGCCTTGCGATCGTACGAGATATTGTAGAGATGTATGGTGGTAAAGCGAGGCTTGAGAAATCGGAGCTTGGTGGTCTGGCTGCTTATCTTAGGTTGCCAGCGAAAGATCATTAGCGCGCGGATTAATTTGAAGGCTGCTGGAAGGCGCCAACTGCAAGAGTAAACCATCCTGCCATCAGACTTAGGCCGCCAATTGGGGTTATGAAGTGAAAACTACCGAGGCTGCCTGGGCCCACGATGGCTCGCCAATATAAGCTAAAAGAAAAGCATGCAATTCCTAGTAAAAACAGGAGAGCAGAGCGTGTCGCCCACACTTTATTTCCCCATTTCCCAAGCAAGGCAGCAGCACAAAGCGCCAAAGTATGAATATAATGGAACTCTATAGCCTGCTGAAAAAGGCTGGAGTCTTTATCAGTTAAGGATAAGGCATGTGAGCCAATAGCAGCAAGCCCGGTCACAAAAAAACCATTGAGAGCTGCGATACCGAGAATGACGGTGTGTTTCATAAAGGTGGCATTCCAAACTAAAGAGCCGCATGTTTCTTTTTAATCAGATCAGCGCATTTTTCTGCAATCATTATTGTTGGGGCATTTGTATTGCCGCCAATAAGGCGGGGCATTATGGATGCATCAACAACGCGCAAACCAGTAATGCCGATAACTTTTAGATCAGGATCTACCACACTAGATGCTTGGTCTTTAGGTCCCATCGCACATGTTCCTACAGGGTGATAAATGGTTTCCGCTTTTTGTCTGATCGCTTCATTCGTACCGGTATCATCCTCAATGTCCACTGTATTCCACGGGGCATCTTCCTCGGTGATCATAGAGGCGAGAGCAGGTTGATGCATAAGCCTGCGAACCATCTTAACCCCCTCACGCATTACACGCAGGTCTTCTTCAACCGCAAGATAGTTTGGGTCAATTTTGGCTGGGGCTGTTGGGTCGCTTGATTGTAAACTAATGGTGCCCCGGCTATGCGGCCTTAGTTGACATACATGGATGCCAAAACCATGGCTGCTAGGTTCTTCGAACCCATGGGGTTTGTCCGCAAGTGCCAGCATGATATGGAACTGGATGTCAGGGCGCTCCAGTGCTTTATCAGTTTTCAGAAATGCCCCCACAGGAGTTATGCAATCAGATAGCATGCCGGGTTTTTTCATGAACCATTTGGCCATTTCAGCAAGAGCACGGTGAGGGGCTTTATATTTTAAGTAAGAAATAGGGTCTTTAAGGCGCGCATATACCGTTAAATCTAGATGGTCCTGCATGTTTTTGCCGACACCATTTAGCTCATGGATAACAGGCAGGCCAACAGCTTGAATATCTGCAGGATCACCTATGCCGGAGAGCTGAAGTAATTGTGGGCTGTTGATTGTGCCACCGGACAGGATAACCTCGTGGTTAGCACACCATTCTTCTGTTTTGTCATACCGCATAATTTTAACGCCAACAGCCTTCCGGCCTTGCATGACTACACGTGTCACCTGAGCTTTGGTCATGAGGGTCAGGTTAGGGCGATTTAAGGCATCATGAATATAAGCTCTAGCTGCGCTCTGGCGGCGGCCTCCTCTGATGGTTTGATCATACCAGCCTACGCCTTCTTGAGTGGGGCCATTAAAATCATCCGTGTATGGGAGGTCCATTTCTTGTGCAGCTTTTAAGAAAGCTTCATTTAAAGGGCTTTTGGAGGTGTGTTGCGTAGTCAGTAGAGGTCCGGAAGTATTATGATACTCATCAGCTGTTCTATCACTACCTTCGGATTTTTTGAAGTAGGGAAGTATGTCTTCGTATGACCAGCCTTTACACCCAAGTTGGGCCCACTCGTCGTAATCTCTCTGGTGGCCCCGTACATATAGAAGGCCATTGATGGCTGATGACCCGCCAAGCACTTTTCCGCGTGGCCAGAACAGTTTGCGGTTGTTCAGATACGCCTGTTTTTCGGTCCAGTAATTCCAATTATATTTGTTGGGGGGCACGACCTTTACGATCATCGCAGGCATGTCAATTTTAATGGAATTGTCGCGCGCACCAGCTTCCAGAAGTAAAACACTTATCTTTGGGTTTTCTGTTATACGGGAAGCGAGGGCACATCCGGCTGACCCCGCACCAACAATAATATAGTCAAAATTCTTTCTGCTCATAACTAGCCAATGGCTTTCAGTGTAACGGGCAAGCCGTCTACAGGTTTAATAAGGGGTAGAATTTGGAATTTGGTAGAATACCCCTCAGGAAGTTCAATTGAATAATGCGGAAGCAACTGTGCCATGATGACCTTCGCTTGCATATAGGCAAAATGAAGACCAATACACATATGCGCGCCGCCGCCAAATGGAATCCAGGCAAATTTGTGTCGACTTTTCACCCCGCCTTCCGGAGAAAACCGCATAGGGTCAAAGGCTCTTGGGGTATCCCAAAGTGCATCATTGCGGTGTGTAGCGACAGTACTAATACTCAAAATGGTACCCTCAGGAATATGATGCCCAGCAAACTCTACATCCTTTTTTGTGCGCCGCGGCATTGCAGGGACAGGCGGGTTTAACCGAAGAGCCTCTTTAAAGGCATACTCAGTAAGGGGCAGTTTGTTGAGTAATTCATATGGTATGCGGCCATTATTAAGGCCTAATTCTTTAATCTCAGCGCGCAACTTTTCTTGCCAGTCTTTATTGCGGCCTAGTTCATAAACCAGTGTCGTAACGGAGCTAGTGATGGTGTCATGTGCTGCCATCCATAGGAAAATCATATGATCAATGATTTCCTGGTCTGTAAAACTAGCACCATCTTCACTTTGTGCTTGGCATAATTGTGTAAAAAGATCAGTAGCTTTCGAGGCTCTGCGGCTTTCAATTTGGCCGCTAAGATACTCAACGATGAATTGACGGCCCTTCACGCCTTTCCACATGATAGTACCTGGAATAGGGACACGAACTATCCCCACAGAAGCTGAAACCATATCCGTTAAGGCTTTATTGATCTGGGCACTCTCTTTTCCGGGCTTTAAGCCTAGGAAGACAGTAGTCGCCATGTCGAGCGACAGTTTTTTTACGGCGGGATAGAATTTAAATGAACCCTTGTCCCCCCATGCCTTGATGCGCTCTGGTATAGTGTCATTTAGGCGCTCTAAATAGCCTTTCATAGGACCCGTTTTAAATGCCACAGTCATAATGTGGCGGTGGGCTTTATGGTTATCAAAGTCCATGAGCATAAGGCCGCGAGGAAAAAGGCGTTTGAGATAGGGTGCCCAGCCTAGCTCACTTGATAAGCATTTTTCTTTGTCCATGAGCAAAAATTCATTCGCGTCCGGCCCGTACATAGTGACGCTTTCGCGGAAGAAAACATTGGAGCGGTAAATGGGGCCATATTTTGCCTGCATACGCTGACTGAACGCTTCAGGGTTTTTAAGCATTTCAAAGGTATGGCCAAATATTGGCCAGCCTTTTTCGCCGGGGATATTTTTAAGGTGAACTGGCTTTTGAGCTTTGTCGTTAGACGTTACTGTGCCGTCAGGCATTTAAGATACCCCTCTGATGCATTCCCCATGAGTAGGGGCAAAACTGCATGCAAGTATAAAGCGCTCATTGAGCTAGTCAAATTTTATTGATAATTTTATCAACAACATTCTCTGTGTATATAGTTTATCTATTCGTCAGCTGAATATTTTCCAAACCCACCACCGCCGGGAGTTTCAATGGTTATTATATCGCCTGTGTTGAGAATGGATTGATCAGCAGGGCCCAGTGTTTCAATGCTACCGGAAACCCTTGTGATGAATGTTCTTCCTGGGGCACCAGCCATACCCCCATTAAGGCCGGGAGCGCCAGTATGCCTGTGGCTCGATAATATAGCGGCTTCCATTTCCTCAAGAAACCGGATTGAACGAATAACCCCGTTACCACCTTTACGGTTTCCTTTGCCACCACTGCTTTCCCTGATAGAAAAATTCTCAAGCCTCACAGGATAACGCCATTCAAGAACTTCGGGGTCTGTCAGACGGCTGTTTGTCATATGGGATTGGATGGCATCAGTGCCGTCAAAGCTTGGCCCGGCCCCTGTTCCTCCTGCTATTGTTTCATAATATTGATATGCATCGTTGCCGAAGGTTAGATTGTTCATTGTGCCCTGTGCGGCGGCCATTGTGCCGGTTGCTAAGAATAATGCGTTTGTTATAGCTTGGCTGGTTTCTACATTGCCTGCCACCACCGCTGCAGGGTACACGGGGTTTAGCATGGAGCCTTCAGGGACAATTAGATTAATGGGTTTGAGGCAGCCAGCATTAAGAGGAATATCATTGCCGGTTAGAACCCTGAATACATAGAGTACTGCAGCTTTAGTAACCGCGAGGGGAGCATTGAAATTATTAGAAAGCGCAGAACTTGTACCAGTGAAATCTACTGTAGCGGAACGTGCAGTTTTGTCAGTTGTGATCGTTACCTTAATAATACCGCCACAGTCCATCGGGTATGTGTAACTGCCATCCATCAGGTCCGCAAGTACACGGCGCACTGCTTCTTCGGCATTATCTTGCACATGACCCATATAATTGTGCACGACATCTTTGCCAAACCCATTAACAAGGCGGATTACTTGTTCGGTTCCACGTTTATTTGCAGCAATTTGTGCTTTTAGGTCTGCAAGGTTTTGATCAATATTACGGGCAGGATAAGGCCCTGAAGAAAAAGCGGCGACAACTGCCTCTTTGGCAAAGCGCCCGTTCTCCATGAGAAGGAAATTCGTAAAGCGGGTGCCTTCTTCTTCTATGTTCTTTGAGTGGGGCGGCATGGAGCCTGGTGAAATGCCCCCTACGTCAGAATGGTGCCCGCGTGATGCAGTGAAAAAATCAGGAGCTACTGCACGTGCATCTAAAAATACAGGTGTAATTACTGTAATATCAGGCAGGTGGGTGCCGCCTGCATATGGGTCATTGACCATAAAAACGTCTCCGGTCTTAATGGCCGTGCCGCGTGCGGTAAGGATGGCTTTAACGCTTTCTCCCATGCTGCCGAGATGTACAGGCATATGCGGCGCATTTGCAATCAAGTTGCCTTCTTTGTCAAAGACGGCACACGAAAAATCCAGTCGTTCTTTTACATTGACGGAACGTGCAGTTTTAGCGAGTACACCGCCCATTTCTTCTGCAACCGACATGAAAAGATTATTAAAAATCTCAAGCAGAATAGGGTTGGGGGTATTAGTAACAATATGATGCTTACTGACCTCACCTTTGTGAGTAAGTGTAAGTGTATCATTAGTGTGCAGTAGGGCTTGCCAGCCAGCTTCAATCACAGTAGTGCCACCATTCTCCAGAATGATAGCAGGCCCAGCAACGGCATGGTTAGGCTGTAAATCTTCTTTCTGGTAAAGGGCTGCGTGTGTTGCAATATCTTTACCCCAAAGGATTCTTCTATAGGAAAATGGGTCAGGTGTTTGTCCATTAGCCATAATATTAAAAGCATGCTCAGCGCTACCCCCAGAGGCCTCTGCTTCTACCGATTCTGCTATGATCGGGGTTTGAGGGTCAATAAAGCCAAATTGTTGTTTGTGGTGGTTTTCAAAGGTTGCGACCATTTCTTCTTTTGAGCCATGGGGAACAGGAAAGGCAGTGTCGCTCCCTGCATATTTACAGTGCACAAAAATTGTAAGTGTCTGGTTTTCTTTTTTTATGCCTTGTGCGGCGAGTTTTTCAGTTGCAGAACGCGCCACTTTAGAAACTGTTTTTTTGATGCATGATGTATCTGTTATGGGGCATTCAAGGGCGGTTTTTATAATGGTAGTTTGGTCAGCAAGACCCATGCCCAGAGCAGATAAAACACCAGAAAAAGGGGGTACAATTACCGTGTCAATGCCAAGCGCTTGTGCAACAAGGCATGCATGTTGCCCCCCCGCGCCACCAAAAGATAAAAGGGCATGATTTTTAATGTCATGACCCCGTTCCACAGAAACTCGCTTGATAGCACGTGCCATATGTTCAACGGCTACAGCCAGAAAACCCTCGGCAATAGTTTCTAAGGCAGGGCGCTTACCTGTTTCAGCTTCTATTTCATTGGCAATAAGACCAAAGCCTTCCTGCGTAGCAGCAAGATTGAGAGGCTCGTTGCCGTTAACCCCAAAAATGGTAGGAAATAGATCAGGCTGCAATTTCCCGAGTAACACATTGCAGTCAGTAACAGTAATAGGACCACCACGTCCGTAAGCCGCCGGGCCGGGGTTCGCTCCTGCAGAATCGGGTCCGACAATGAACCGGCCTTGACTGAAGCTGCATATTGATCCGCCGCCTGCAGCAACGGTGTGAATATCCATCATTGGGGCCGTTATACGAACGCCTGCGACCATAGTATCAAAAACACGTTCATAGTTACCGGCATAATGGCTTACATCTGTAGATGTACCCCCCATATCAAATCCAATAATATGAGACACACCCGCTCGGCCCCCAGATTTTGCGGCTCCAACAATACCGCCAGCGGGGCCTGAGAGAACGGCATCCTTTCCCTCAAACATATCAGCAATGGCAAGGCCACCATTTGATTGCATGAAATAGAGGGGAGTATCCCCAACCGCATGACGGATTTGGTTTACATAACGAGATAATATTGGAGAGAGGTAAGCGTCAGCGACTGTTGTATCTCCACGCGGAATCAATTTCATAAGAGGACTAACATCATGACTGACAGAAACCTGAGTGAAGCCAATTTGTTTTGCTATTAACGCGGCTGCTGCTTCATGGTGTTGGTGACGGTATCCGTGCATAAAAGTAACGGCAACACTGCGTAGTCCTTTAGCATATGCTTCTTGGAGGTTTTTGTGCAGGGTCGTTTCATCTAGAGGCGTTATGACTGTGCCATCAGCCGCAATACGCTCATGCGCTTCTATGACGGCGTCATAAAGGGGGGCGGGTCGAGTAGGGGATAGGGCAAATAAATCAGCTCTATGTTGTTGTCCAATCAAAAGAGCGTCTCTAAACCCTTGAGTGATGATGAGTATTGTAGGTGCGCCTTTACGCTCAAGAAGGGCGTTTGTAGCAACTGTTGTACCCATTTTAATGCTAGAGACAGTTTGGGAGGGAAAGGGAGCACCTGTGGGCACGGTCATTATTTCCCGCATAGCGAAAACCGCGGCGTCTTGATAGCGCTCTGGGTTTTCCGATAAATACTTATGGCTTGTTAAACTGCCGTCGGGATGTTGTGCGATGAGGTCTGTAAAAGTACCGCCTCGATCAATCCAAAATTGCCATTCATTACTCATGGGAATAAACTATCTTAATTCATATATTTAGGATGGCTTCGCATAGTCTCAGTTCACATAGACTTGGGATGTATCTGAACAGCAAGATAGACATAAGGCAAGGTGTAAAAGGCGTGACGGGTATAGGGATACAAAGAGGAGCCAGTATATTATGGCTTTAATATACTTGTAAATTCGGATGAAAGCCTACTGGCAGCCAGATAATCTTCCATAATTACTTTAACATTTCCTACTGTTTCAATTTTGCCTTTAAGTTTGGGCATACGTGTAATTATTTCAGAAACAATATCATAGTTTTCTATCATAAAACTGGCACGGCCCTCGACTAACCTTAAGACCACCCCTTCAATGTTTACTCCAGCTACACGGAGGATATTCGCTTCTGGAAAGCCATAATCACGTAGCATATGACAATTGCCCGTGTTTTTCTCGCATACTGCAAAATATTTTCCTGAAATAATTTGAGCCTTGTTTAAGCTATTTGCATTCACACTTGTATGGCTCATTAAAGTCAGATGATGCTCATCAATTTTTTTGATCCATATAAAATGTTTTTCACGCTCCTTGGTTCTCGATAGAGGGTAGATAAAAACATCCGGGGTATTGATTGCAATGTTATAGGCGCGACTCCAGAGCATAGTCTCAATCTGAAAAGAGAGGTTTTTTGCGTGTAAGAATGTTTTGACAGAAGAAGTTCTTGGCCCTTTAATTTTACGGTTTGCCTTATCGGCTTCTATTGCTTCATAGCCACCCGTTACAACACGTAGGGGAAACTGATCTGTCTCTTCAATACTTAAAGTTGGGGAGGTAAGCCCGGCCAAAAGACAAATAAAAATACAGTATTTATCCAAGATAAAGGGCATCCGTATACTCTGTTGAGGTTTCTATACTTGCTACTGTATCCTAAAAAACTGGAAATCCCAAAGGGCTGTTAATGAGCCTCCCCCAAATTACTGGCGAGGTCATTATAACGTGTACGCATATCTGCCTGCATGCCAGCACAAAAGCGTTTCACACCATAGTCAGAAATAAGCGCATCAAACAACCCGCGTCTTCGCCCAATTTTAAACATCAACACTGTTGTGGCGATACTCCCTACCAGGTCCATTCTTTCATGAATGGACTGTGTAGCTGTAATTTTTGCCAATTGATCGCTTATCGAGGAATTCCCGGCCATCATGGCAATTTTAAAACTAGTGTCAGCAGCAATGTTATTTAATATTTTTGCTTCGATTTTTTCATCTTCGCATACAAGATCAAAGGCCATTACTTGTGCGGCATCTTCCATAAGGCGTATGTCAGCAGACTGGCGGTTACTGTTTAAATAAACCAAATGCTCTGCTGCAAGGGTGCGAATAAACTGGGCACGTTCAAGCATATATTGGATAGAACGCTGAACGTCCTTGTCTTCAAAGCTTGGTGCTTTTTCAGTTTCTATTTGTGCAGAGCTTTTATCTTTGTTGAATTCGTGTGTAGACAGGCTTTGTGCTTTAGTTATTTGCGTAAAAGCATTGAAGAGCAGAATACAAGAAATTAAAGTGCGAACAAAAAGCAACATGGATTTTAATGTCATACTCAGGCGACCTTTCAGTCTTTTGGCGGCATATTAAGGTTATAATAAGTGGTGTTAATACTTCATAAAGTGATGATGGAAAGGTTCTAAGTGTCTGAAATATATGTAGACGGAGATGCGTGTCCAGTAAAAGAGGAAATATTGAAGGTAGCTTACAGGCATGATTTTGTCGTTCACCTTGTCAGCAATCAATGGTTGCGTATTCCTGTAGGCCCCAAGGTTAATAAAGTTGTGGTTAATGACAGCTTTGATGCTGCAGATGACTGGATTGCTGAGAACATTAAGGCGGGAGATGTTTGCATAACGGGCGATATTCCACTCGCGGCTCGTTGTTTGGAAACGGGGGCAATTGTGCTGGGTTCTACAGGCAAGCCCTTTACAGGCGATAATATTGGTATGGCGCTTGCCATGCGAGAATTGAAGTCGCAGTTGCGAGATATGGGAGAAGACAAAGGGTATAATGCAAGTTTTACAAAAAAAGACCGTTCAGATTTTTTAAACGCTCTTGAACTTTGGGCCCAGAAAACGAAGCGCGGAATAACATAAAGTCATTCCGCGCGAACTCCCATGACCGTTCTTTTGCAGGCTACGCCTGAATATCTAGCTTTAAGCCCTTGCCTGATCCAGCGTTACTTATCGGTTGAATTTGTACCTTGCTTTCTGGAGCGGCACTCACATCAAGTTGCACTTTATTAGAATTTTCATTTGAAGAAATTTTAAGACCCTTACTGGGAGGAATTTGCAGCGTAGCTCCAGCAGTTGAACTCTCGACCATCTATAATACTCCATACACTATTGAAATTATTTTATGTAGAAAAAGACATTATCATAGGGCCTCGACAGCGTACAGGTTCGCATAAAATTTTAGAAAAACTTAAGGGAAACTTTTGACAGGTAAAATGATGTAGGGTACGGCGCTTTATGGTTTTATTTATAAGAGCGATTTAAGTTTCATACGATCCGGTTGAAAGGTGCTATTTCTATTAGCCCACTATGGGGCGGATTTTGAATAAGGGAAATAATTTGTCGGATATTGAAGTAGGATGGGAAGAATGGGTCGGTTTGAATGATCTTGGGCTACCTGCGTTGAAGGCAAAAGTTGATACAGGCGCTCGTACATCAGCGCTGCATGCTTTTACTGTTCAGCCGTTTGGCACAGCCGCGAAACCACGTGTTAGGTTTGGTATTCACCCTATCCCTGAACGCCCAGATATTGAGGTGTATTGCTCCGCTGTTGTTGTTGATAGGCGGGAGGTTACCTCTTCTAATGGTCAAAAAGAACTCCGGTATGTAATTGAGACGCCGATTCGCATAGGCAATGAGGTTTGGCCTATTCAAATTACGTTAGCTAACCGCGAAAATATGTCATATCGTATGCTGCTTGGTCGGCAAGCTCTGGATGAAAAAGTAGCAGGGCGCGGCGTCACTGTGCGACCACACGCTTCTTGCCTTCAGGGGCCTTTGTCGGCTGATTTATATACGGGGTTAAAGCGATCCAAGCCAATAAGGCGGCCACTCCGCATTGCCATTTTAACTCGCGAGCCACAAAATGTTTCCAATAAGCGGCTTGTGGAAGCGGGAGAGGCAAGAGGGCATAGTGTTGAGCTCATTGATACGGAACGGTGTTACCTTAATATTCAAAGCCATGCCCCAGAAGTACATTATGATGGAAAGGCTCTTCCCCCTTTTGACGCAGTTATCCCAAGGATAGGCTCTTCTTTGACGTTTTATGGCATGGCTGTTGTACGCCAGTTTGAGGCAATGGGTGTTTATTGTCTTAATCCATCCGCAGCTATTGGAGCTTCTCGGGATAAGTTACAGGCGCACCAGATACTTGCCAGACACCATCTGCCCATGCCAACGACAGCTTTTGCATCGTCACCGCGTGATACAAATAGTTTGATGGCGATTGTTGGGAATGCTCCCTTGGTATTGAAACTTCTCAATAGTATTCAGGGACGGGGTGTGGTGCTCGCCGAAACAAAAAAAGCGGGTGAAGCTGTTATAAGTGCCTTTCAGGGTTTGGAAGCAAACTTTTTAACGCAAGAATTTATTGCTGAAGCGGCAGGGCAAGATTTGAGATGTTTTGTTGTTGGTAAGCGTGTTGTCGCTAGCATGATCAAAGTTGCAGATGAGACAGAAGCACGAGCAAATTTAAATCGTGGTGGGCAGGAAAAAGCAGTGCGCATAACAAAAGAAGAGCGGGCTATAGCTGTGAAAGCTACCCGGGTCCTTGGGCTTGATGTGGCTGGTGTTGATTTGCTTCGCACTAAAAACGGCCCGGTAGTTCTTGCGGTCAGTAGTTCCCCTGGGCTTGGCAAAATTGAACGTGTTTCGAAAAAGCGTGTAGCGGGCCAAATGATAGAACATTTGGAAACGCACGTGAAACCAGTGGTCGCAATCAAGCGCTCACGCTCTACTAAAAGCTAACGCTTTAATGCTGAGGTAACCAGCGGGCGAGAAAGTTTATACTGTTTTCGCCCATTACTTTGCGGATATCACCTTCAGAAACACCAAGTTCCAAGAGGGCGTCAGTAATGGATATAATATCATTCGAGGCAATGGTCTTAACGCCGCCATCCCAATCAGAACCCAAGGCAATATAATCCGCGCCGACAAGATCAATCCCATACTTTATAGCCGTTGCAATACCCATTGGTGAATCATCGCAAATTGCGGCCGCCCAAAAACCAATAGCAATCAGGCCTCCTTTTGCAGCAACGGCTTTGACTAGGTCATCTGATAGGTTGCGAAGAGACTGGCAGTTGCCCCTTAACCCTGTATGGGAAATAACAGGGGGGCGGTTGCTTAGGGCAAGCACATCTTGCACCATTTGTTCGGAAGAATGGGCAAGATCAATAATGACATTTAATGCATCCATACGTTTTACTACAAGGCGGCCAAAGTCAGTAAGACCCGCTTTACTAACTCCATGTAGGGAGCCGCCAAGTTCATTGTCAAAAAAATGCGTGAGACCAAACATTCTAAAGCCTGCAGCATACATGCGGTCAAGGTTTTTGATGTTTCCTTCAAGGGGGTGGGTGCCTTCAGTGCCGAGAAAAACAGCAACAGAAGAAGGTCTGTTATGCAGATGCTGCTGAAGGTCAGCTTGAGACTTTATAAAGACAAGTTGTCCGTTTGATTTTCTTTCATACTGGTTTAACTTTTCAGCTTGATAAAGAGCCCGTTCAAGAAGACTGTTCCATGTTTTAATCGGCCAACCTTGGACTATGGCCGCGAAGGTAATGATGTCACTACGACCATCATCCTTTACATAATTGGTCTCTACAGAAGCTTTTGTGACAGTTGTTAGCATTTGAAAAGACAGGTTGCCTTGCTTCATGCGAGGCAGGTCTATTTTGCCATAGTCTGACGCCTCAAGGAAATTGCGATTCCATAATAAAGTATCAGCATGCCAATCCATAATCGTTAATTTTTTATGGAGCACCTTGGCTTCGTCAGAAATCTGTTCCTTATCAACTGCAATTGTTGGGTTATTAGCTTTGTCCAGTATTGCAGGGATGAATAGACGGGCAAGAACATATGTTGTCAAAATGGTTATTATTAGAATGATACTAATTTTACGCACTGATAAAGACATGACGGCTACCCCTGAATCTTATTCATTCAGTGTAACTATAGAGCGACCCACAAGATGGACAAGAAAAGGGCGGTCATGTAGGTCGATAAAATGAATAACGCATTGCAAACTTGTTTATTTTCAATAAGGTATAGCGCGGTGGGATTTAAAGGGGGTGTATAAGTGTTGGATGTTCCAACTCTTTCAGTAGCTGTAATTTTAGTGATGGCCTTGTCATCTTTGGCTCTAATCGCGCATTGGTTGGCGAATAGAACAGTTGTGGGCATGGGCTCTTTGGCGGTGGGATTAACAGTGGTCTCTGTTGGTGAGGCATTGATTTTTGCACACAGTAATGATGGTTCAGAATATTGGGTAATGATTGGCTATATTTGTGTTTTGCTGGGGCATATGTGGTATTGGCTTGGATTAGCTGACTTTTGGCAGGCAAGAACTAGACTGTTGGCATTCGTTGCAAAAGCAGTGACGGCATTTGGTGTTTTAGGCGCAATATATCTGCAAGTTGAGGGTGCTGAACCTACACATAAAATCATCCTTGTTACCCTTACCATAGCTGCATTGGCTACGGGGTGTGCCTACACTATTTTTCAGGCGCTCGGAGGTGGGCTCGGTTTTTATAAAGGCATAATTCGCCGGACCTCTGTAGGGTCTGCGATTGCGGCGGCCGTTTTCGTGGGCCATAGTGTTTATGCTATCTATCAGGCTATGGTGGGTTTGGGGGCTTTGCCTGCATTTGCTGAAAAATGGCTTCCTCTTCCAGCATTAGCGCAGATGGAAATCATGCTATTTTCGCTCGGGTTTGCTATGATTGTAATTATTATTACAGCAGAGCGATTGCAGGCAGAATTAAGAATTCAAGAGATGTTAGACCCGCTAACACGTGCCTTAAATCGTCGGGCTTTCATTGAGGTGGTGAAGGCTGTCTTAGCACGGGCCAGACGTAATGCTGAGCCTGTTTCTTTATTAATGGTGGATATTGATAAATTTAAACGTATCAACACCAAATACAGCCGTGCAATAGGCGATCAAATACTAGTAATGTTTACGGACATGGTGACAGAAGGGCGCCGCGCTCAAGATGTTTTTTGCCGGTTCGGCGGTGAAGAGTTTGTATTTCTACTGCCCGGCACACCGGAAGAGGGTGTTTCCCTAGTGGCTAAGCGGATTAAAGAGAAAATCGAAAACTCGTCCTTTTCTCCTACGGGGGTACCGGTTAAAATCAGTATTAGTATGGGAATGGTAACAGCGCGAGGCGATGACTTGGATGCAGATGGTATGCTTGATGTTGTCGATCGCCGCATGCATCACGCACAGAAATTACAATTTGAAAAAATTGAAAGCGCCTAGGGGCCTTTAAAGGCGTTCCACTTCTATACAGCCAATTGAATAACTAGCTCCAAAGGAACATATTAAGCCTAATTCGCCGGGTTTAAAGTCAGCCTTATGTTTGTGGAAGGCAATCATACACCCTGCGCCGGCTGTGTTCCCGTATTCATCCAAGATGATGGGGGCGTCCTCTTGTGTCGGGTCTTGCCCAAGAAGTTTGCGTGTTGCAAAAACATTCATGTTAATATTTGCTTGGTGTAGCCAGAAGCGCTTGAAATCTTCAATCTTCCGCCCTGTTTCTTGAAGGTGGCTTTCAACTAACTCAATAACTTTAGGTAAGAGTTCCTTGAAAACAGCGCGGCCATTTTGCTGGAAACGTTGAATAGGGTGGTTCACTTTGTCTCTTTCTAATAACACTCGACTTCCAAATGCAGAACGAATATTGGTAGAAAAATAGGTGTGTAATTTCCGGCTGTTAATGCGGAAAATATTTTCTGCCTTAGTTTCTGTTTCGCGTTCTAAAACCATTGCAACAGCGGCATCCCCGAAGATAAAATGCGAATCCCTATCTTCAAAGTTTACTAGCGGTGAAACATACTCGGCTGTCACAACAAGGGCTTTGTTAGCCATGCCTGATGTAATGGCATCTACTGCGGTAGAAATACCAAAAGTTGCACTGGAGCATGCCATTGACATATCGAGAGCAAATCCTGAGGCACCTAAGATGTTTTGTAACTCAATAGCCATGGACGGAAAAAAGCGCTCCCAGACTGACGAGGAAAAAACGACCATGTCAATGTCATGCCCTTCGCGGCCAGCTTCCTCTATTGCTTCTTTAGCCGCGGCTAAAGCCATTTGAACCTGCACAGGCGTACCTTCCCAGTCCGTGGACGCGCCTTCTGCGGCATGAGGGTACATACGGTCAGGATCGGTTGCGCCACTTCCTTCCATGAAATAGCGGCTTTTGATGCCAGAGGCTTTTTCAATGAAGGCTGCTGATGATTGGTCTTTCGCGGTTAAATTTCCCGCTTCAATAGCAGCGGTGTTTTCGGCATTCCATTTTTGAGCGTACGTATTATAACTTTCCACGAGTGCATCATTCGACACTGCGTCCGGCGGTGTATAAACACCTGTTCCGCTAATCACTACCCCACTCATACTATATCCCTTTAGATTAGAATCTTCTATTTAGATTAGAAGTTTATATTTTTTCTACTAACAAACTGCCAATAGAGTAGCCCGCCCCAAAGGAGCAAATAATACCCTTGTTGCCCGGCTTAAGGTCGCTTCTGTGTTTATGGAAAGCAACGATGGAGCCCGCCCCGGCGGTATTACCATATTCATCAAGAACTGTAGGGGCTTCCTTTGCGTCTGGCTCGCGACCCAGTAGTTTCTTGGCCGCATACATATTCATATTGATATTTGCCTGATGAAGCCACATGCGATTGATGTCAGCTACCGTAAGGTTTTCACTTTCTAGCTGCTCAGAAATGAAATTTGTAACAAGAGGCAAAAGTTCTTTAAAAACCTTGCGGCCTTCTTGCATGAAAAACATATCTTTGCGGAACATACTGTCATCATCGAGGCGGGTCATGGGACCGTAATGTGAGCGGATGTTACTAGAGAATTGTGTGCGGCTTTTTGTGTCTGTAACTTTCCATAGGTCATTGCCTTTAGCTAGATCCGCACGTTCTAGCAAAACAGCAACTGCAATATCACCAAAGATGAAGTGGCTATCACGGTCACGGTAATTAACGACAGTAGAAAATATCTCAGGGTTTACCATCAGGATGCGATTTGCAGCACCGGATTTAATAGCATTTACGCCTGCTATTAGACCATATGTGGCGCTTGAACAGCCCATAACCATGTCCATAGCAGAGCCACTAGTGCCAAGGTGGTGTTGGACTTCTATACCGATTGCGGGAAAATATCGCTGTAGAACGGCGGCTGAGCAAATGACCTGATCAACATCTTTTGCTTCAACGCCCGCATTTGTCAGCGCCATCGTGGCTGCCTCAATCGCCATATGTGCTTGAAAACAAGGCTCGTCTTGTGTGCCGTGGCCACCTTTTGGCATTTTGGACATCATACGGTTGAGATCCATAACACCCTCAACATCTACCATATGGCGGCTTTTAATGCCGGAGGCTTTTTCAATAAACTCTGCGCTTGAATATTGCTTGGCAGGCACTAGGCCCGCATCAATCTCGGTTTTGTTTTCTGCATTAAATTGATCGACATGCTTGTTGAAGGCTACAACCAATTCTTCGTTGGTTATTTTGTGCGGTGGTACATATAAGCCAGTACCGGAAATAACGACATCGACCATACTCGAAGAATCCTTTTATTAACTCACGCACTGATGAAATATGTCAGGCTTATTACAATTTTGCACAGATATAATGCTTTTTCTCGCGTGCGCCAACCGTTCATTCGTATTACAGCGGCTAAGTATATTTTGGTGAGTTTCCATTAGGAGCAGGCAAATGCCTGTGCTACCTGTTTTTTTATGTCTATATGGGGAAAAATTATTGGGGGTACTGCGGGGCTCGCTTTAGGCGGGCCTATTGGTGCGTTGTTGGGGCTAACCCTTGGTGCCGCTGTTGATGCGAGTGTCTCTTCGGTTACAAGTGATTCAAAATCAACGCGGCATATTACCTTTACTATTGGTGTTATTGCCTTGTCAGCAAAAATGGCAAAAGCTGATGGGCATGTAACGCGAGAAGAGGTTGATGCGTTTAAGTCGGTTTTTCGTGTGCCGCAGTCAGAAATGGCTAATGTGGGGCGTGTATTTGATATGGCACGTCAACATACGGCAGGATTTGATGGATATGCGAAGCAGCTAGCTGAGTTAATGAGAGACAATCAGGACGTGTTGTCGGATGTTCTCGATGCTTTAATGTTTATTGCAAAGTCGGACGGACATGTGCACCCGAACGAGTTGAATTTTATTCGGGCTGTTGCAAAAATATTTGGATACAGCAAAGCAGAAATTGATAGTTTTGTTTTCCGCCATGTTGGGGCAGACCCTGATTGTGCATATTCTGTGCTCGGTGTTGATCCCGCTGTAGATGATGCAACGCTTAAAAAGAGATATCACAGTTTGGTTAAACAAAACCACCCAGACCGTATGATTGCTGAAGGTGTACCTAGCGATTTGATTGCAGTATCGACTAGACGCGCAGCCGAAATAAATACTGCTTACGATAAAATTATCCGTCAACGGGCGGGAAGTTAATTCTATGAAATTCAATCACATATTGCTGGCTATACTTATTGCCGCAGCATGGGGGTTTAATTTTGTGGCTGCCAAATGGGCCGTAGAATATTTTTCACCAATGCTGGTGAATGCAATGCGCTTTTCTATCGTAACCCTTGTTTTTTTACCCTTCCTGAGAATTGTGAGGGGCCGGATGAAGTTGTTACTTCTGACAGCATTCCTTATGGGTGTATTGCACTTTGGGATTACTTTTTGGGCAGTGAAACTCGCTGACGGCGTTGGGGCTATCTCAATCGCAAGTCAGCTCACTGTACCATTTTCAACTATTCTTGCGATTGTTTTTCTAAAAGAAACTGTGGGCTGGAAACGTGTTTTGGGTATTGTTTTAAGTTTTTCTGGTGTTCTCGTTATTGGGTTTGACCCTATTGTTTTGTCTTATTGGGAGGGTGTCTCTTTAATGAGCTTGGCCGCGTTACTATATTCTTTTTCCGCTATTCTTATGCGTAGCTTGAGGGATGTCCCAGCGGTGACAATGCAAGCATGGATAGGGCTTGCGGGTGCAATTGGCTCGATTATTTTGTCTTTGGTTTTTGAGGGCGGACAACTTGAAACCATTGAAAATGCGAGTAGTAGAGCATGGTTGTCGGTGTTGTATAGTGCGCTTGGTGCCTCAGTTGTGGGGCATGGGTGTGCCAATTACCTTTTCAGAAAATACGAAGTCTCAATTGTTGCACCTTATTTTTTAGTCGTGCCGTTATTTGCTATTTTGGCGGGCTATATGATGCTGGGTGAAGTTATAACATGGCGGATTATTTTGGGTGGGAGTGTGACAATTGTGGGGGTTTTGATTGTGACACTGCGCAACTCTGCCCGGTCCAGTAAGGTTGCTCAAGCTGTTAAAATCGAGGGCTAGGGTATAAAAATGGCAGATATTCAGGCTTTTCCATCACCGAACTGGGATGAGCGTCCTGCAGGCGCCAGCATAGATACTGTCATTATTCATTATACAGGCATGAGACATGGCTGTGACGCGCTTGAGCGCTTGTGTGACATTGAGGCAAAAGTTTCTGCCCATTATATGATCGAAGAAGATGGTGCTATTTTTTCACTTGTTCCAGAAGAAAAGCGCGCCTGGCATGCCGGTGTTTCTGCATGGCGAGGCCACCATAACCTAAACCATAATTCCATCGGTATTGAACTCGTAAACCCGGGGCATGAATTTGGGTACCGAGCTTTCCCCGAGCAGCAAATTGCAAGGTTGCTTGATCTCCTGGAGGGGATTAGCCAGCGATATGCGATTTGTCCGTCGCGCTATATTGGGCATAGCGATATTGCCCCCGATAGAAAAATAGACCCCGGTGAATTATTCCCGTGGCAGCGTCTGTCCAAACAGGGTTACGGGCTATGGTCAGATAAAAACGGAGCTGACACGACCATAATTTTACAAAAAGATGATACAGGCCCTAAGGTTAGTTTTCTTAATTCACAATTGGGTTTAGTTGGCTATACTGGTGCTAACAGCTTGATTTATGACGCCAATCTTGAGAGTATACTAAAAGCGTTTCAGGCTCACTGGCGGCCAGAAGGGGTAACGGGTTGTTATGATAAAGGAACGGCCCTTATTTTGGATGACATTGCATTTAAAACTGTTCAAAGCGGGAGTTGAAAGTGAAGAAAACAATTATAGTTGGGCTTCTTATTTCCACGAGCATTGCGGTTTTGGCACAACAAGTACCGGTTACCTCGGACCATAAGCCTAATGAGCATACGCTTGCCTGCCTTGAGGCGCCCACGCGTGATTGTGCTTTTACAGCAGCCCTGCAAACGGTTATTAATGAAGAATTTGGCATTGAACGGGCTAAGGTCTTGATAGGCATAGCCAGGTCCATGATTGTGACAAACCAAAAAGAGCAAGCTATTCAAACGCTGATGCTTGCGCTTGACGAAGCACGTTCTGTTAATCTGTCTTTGGTGACACGTGAGAAAATTACAGTGATCGCCCCTCTTCTTGCTCGGGCTGGAGATACAGCAAGCGCGCTTGCACTTGTTGGTGAATTGCAAAACCCCTCCATTAAAGACTTGGTTTTGTTAAAAATTGCCTCCGAAGCGGGACGTAATGGTCATATTGCTGATGTTCATGTTGCCTTGCGTCAGGCCAATAATCAAACGCGTGCCTTTTGGCGAGAATTGGTCATACTTACACAAGCCCCCCGTGCCATGCTTTCTACAGTTGATCTGGCTGAGGTTGGGGGCCGTATCCGGGAAATAGAGCGCCCTGAACGGCGTTATCGTGGGCTGATCCAACTTGCCATCATTGCGGACCATAAAGGAGATGCGGGAGAGCGTAATGCTCTTCTCACAGAAGCGGATGAACTGTTTCTTAGTGTTGTGGGTATTCACCAGCGTGCTGGTGCGACAGCAGACAGGGCCTATAGTATGTTTAAGGCAGGGATGGACCCTGCGTTTGTAGAGGCGAGCTATGAGCTGGCCTTGACACACGGTAATCGCCTGAGGGGCTCTGAAGTTTTAGCGTCTTTTGCGGATAAAGTCGGTGTTATTGAAGCAGCTTCGGGCAACATTGACAAAGCTTTACGGCGTTTGGAGGTGTTTCAAGGACTGCCTGAAAAGGCAAAATATCTTTCTAAGTTGCACGCGGGGCGGGATAAAAGTTTACTCGCAGCGGAGGTTCGGGGCTTACTGACCGAGATTGCAGGCATGGAAGGGGCTTATGACCGAGACCTTGTGCGTCTGACGTTACTTGAGGGCGCACTGGTAAACGAGGATAGTTATTTGGCTCAGCATATAGTTCAGGCAATAGAGGATGATGATAATCAAGCCTATGCCCTTGCTCTTATGGCACCGCTTTTAGAATAATGAGCTTACTCAGTATCATAAAATAACAAAATGTTTGGTCTTCCTCCGGCTCTTTATGAGGGCGGATAACTGCCAAGCACGGAATTAAGGTTGCTGGCTCGCAATAATACGTTTGCCTTCACCCGGCCCAGTGACTGGGCGCATACGTGTCAGCCACAAAAAGGCCGCTGGTGCGAAGTAAAAGCTTACAATCATCGAAAGAAAAGCCCCGCCAGCAATTGCAACAGCAAATGGCGGCCAGAAAGGGCCCCCTGCCATAATCAGCGGGAAAAAGCCCCCCACTGTTGTTAAGGTGGTTGAGATAATATGGCGGCCTGTACTCATCACACCGTCGACAACGGCATCGGCGTTTCCTGCACGGGCAGCAGGTATGCCGCGCAGCTCAGAGAGAATGACAATCGAGGCATTAATCGCAAGCCCTACAAGCCCCATCAAGCCAAAAATCACGACAAAACTTAAAGGGTACTGGAAAAGCCAAAGAGAAAAGAGGCCAAGCCCTGCTGCTTGAATGGCGGCCCCGAAGGTAACAAAGGCTAAGCGGAAACTGTTGAAAGTTAATACGATAGCAAGCAACATCAGAATAATGAGCAAACCTGCTGTACCAAATAGCTTGCCCAGAGCTTCATCTCGTTCTTTGCTTTCGCCCGCGTAGGATAAACTATACCCAGAAGGTAGTGTAAGATCTGCCGCTTTAATTGCGGCCTGTATAGCTGCAAAGGGGACTTCCGGTAAAACACCAAACTCTAAATATGCTTGAACTTTATTGATGCGTTCGCCGTTTTTGTGGTTAATGCCGCCAACTTTGGTGGCAATTTTCACGTCAGCAACAGCAGAGACAGGTATATCAGAAAAGGATTTATCCTCCTCCATTGTCTTGTTTTGACCCATGAGATTCATATTAGCAATTGAGTCTATACTTGTGCGATTGGCACGATCCGCAATAAGACGTACGGGAACTTGTTGGGTTTGTTCGATAACAAAGGAAACGACAGTGCCGCTTGTAAGGGCCTGAAGTTGCTGCTCTACTTGTCTGAGGGTCAGTCCTGTAACAGAGACATCATCTTCACGCGCGACAACAGAAATCATCGGGCGGCCTGCCTTTAGGCTCGTACGTGTAAACGTTATATCGGGAACTTCACTGATAATTGTACGAACTTCATCGCCAATTGTTTCAAGAACAGCAAGGTCAGGGCCTGTAATTTCAACCTCAATAGGGGCTTGAACTGGTGGGCCGCTATTAAGTTCACGAACAAGTACAAGGGCTTCAGGGAGCAACCGGGTTAGTTTTTCTTGGAGCTGTGGTACCAGAGTAGGGATATTGTCATATGTATCAACAGTGACAACGGCCTCTGCGACGCTTACTACGCCGTCATTGCTTGCCATCATACTATAATAAAATTTAGCGGGCCGTGTCCCAATAAACCAATGAATACTTTGGATTTCTTCAATATCTTTAATTTCATCATAGACAAATTCTGCGGCGCGCTGCGTTTCTTCAATAGAGGCTTGGCCGGGCATATAAAGCTGAATACGGAACTGATTTCTGTCACTTACGGGGAAAAATTGCTCGGTTAATTGACCAGCAAGTACAAACCCAAATAAAGGAATAGCTACGGCAATTATAATGGACCGGAGAGGCCTGCGAACAGACCATTCAAGGCTGCGCTTAAAGGAACGCGCAAGGAAGCCCCCATCAATACCATCCCGCCACCAAACACGCTTTAGAGGAGTAGGGGAGTTTGCTTCCTCTGGGGTGCGGCCTTCAACAACGCGGCCCGCCACGGCAGAAATAATAGTGAATGCAATAATATAAGATGCAATCAGGGCAGAAATAACAGCACCTGGAACGCCGAGAAGAAAATCACCCGCATTACCTGGCATTAGGATGAGCGGCATGAAGGCAATAATCGTGGTGACGGTGCTGCCAAGTAGCGGCAACCATAATTTACGAATAGTCTTTGCAACCGCGATTGACCGCCGCTCCCCCTTCAGGCGGAGGTGTTGAATTTCATCGGTGATAACAATGGCATTATCTACCATAATGCCAAGAGCAACAATAAGACCAATAACCAAAACCTGCTGCATCCTGAGCCCCATGAAATCGGTGATGGCAAGGGAAGCAAGCAAGGTAAGTGGAAGAATAGAAGCTGACACCAAAGAGGCCCGCCAGCCAAGGGATACAAGGAGAACCATAAGAACGACGAAGGCACCAACAGCAAGGTTGCCCATCAGGCCGTGCAGACGTTCATCAGCATAGTCGCGTTGGTCAAAAATACGCTCCAGATGAATGCTGGACGGTAATGTTTTTTCAAAGGTATCGAGCTGGCGGCCAATCAAGTTGGACCATTCGTCAATACGTGAATCTTCAAACATGCGAGCAGCGACAACAACACCGTATGTTCCATTGAGATAGGTTAAGCGACTAACAGGGTTTTCATAACTACGATCTACTGTTGCAATGTCACCAATTCTAAGACTGGCACCCGCTTCATCAAGGCCTATAGGAATGGAGCGAATACGTGCAAGAGTATCAAGGGCACCAGAGACTTGGATAACCATACGGTCCTTATCGCTGTTGACAACACCCGCAGAACCTCGGGCATCAGACCCTTGAATGCGGTTGGCTAGGTCAGACATGGACAGCCCGTGCGACGCTAAAACAGTGTCATCAACGCTGATACGGATTTCTTCCTGAGGGAGGCCGAGAATATCTACAAAATCGGTCCCTTCCAGATTTCTAAGTTGGCTTTCAATTTCCATCGCGTGCCGCCCGAGGATGGCATAATTGATGGGGCTGTCAGATTGCCATGTGAGGGCAAGGACCGCAGAGTGTGCATATATGCGTGTGTCGGAAAAGTCGGGCGCGCTGGCACCGCTCGGCAGGTCAGTTACTTCCGATACTTTGTCTCTCAGTCTTGCCGTGATTGGTTTTGCATCATTAACACGGTCTTCCAGTTCAACTGTAATGAGGGAAATTCCGGGGCTTGATGCGCTGATAACATCCTTCACTTCAGGCACTTCACGCATTTTTCGCTCAAGTTTTTCTGTGATTTCCGCTTCGACACGTTCGGCGTCGGCACCGGGATAAAAGGTTGTTACTTGAACAACACGGCTCTGCATATGGGGGTCTTCGAGGCGTGGCATTGTGTAAAAAGAGTTGACCCCTGCAATAACAATAAGCAGGAGGATCAGCCAGACAACACGAGGGTGGTTATAAAGGGAGCCTTTCATGATTGCTTCCTTTAGTTTTTATGTGTGGTGGATGAGGCAGGGAGGATGCTTACTCTTTGCCCTGGGGCTAGACGCTCTAGGCCATCTGCAATAACAACCTCGTCGTTAGAAATGGTTCCGGTTACAAAGGCGCGCTCTGGCTCGGAATATAAAATTTGTACATTTTCAAATTGCACATGAGCGGGCTCAGTTGTCTGGTCAACTTTATAGACACGCCATAACCCCCGTACATCAGAGGAGAGTGCTCTGAGTGGTAACCATGCACCATTTGCTTCCTGCCAGTGTTGCACTGAAGCATGAATAAGTTCCCCGCGTGCGACTGTGTCTGCGGGGATATCAAAAGTGACAAGCATCGTGCGCGTGTTGCCTTCAATAACAGGGATAACCGCTCGCACCTTTGCGCCTTCAATGATGTTTCTATTGTTGCCACGTAATATATAGTCAGCCCCATTCTTGATCGCCATAGCATGCTCAGGCGGCATGCCGATGTGGGCCTCCATTCTTGATATTTCTGTAAGCTCAAGAAGGCTGGTGCCTGCGGCAACGACAGTGCCTTCATCAAAGGTACGTTTTGTAATGGTCCCCGTGAAGGGGGCGTGCAAGGTTGCTTTTGAAATATCCACATCCAGAGACGCTATGGCGGCATTCAGACGATTTTCACGGGCACGAAGGGCAATAGCGTTGGCTTTAGCTTCATCATTTTTTTGTGCTGAAATATGACCGCTTTTGAACATTTCCTCTACGCGTTTCAAAGTGCTTTCGGCAAGGTCAAGGTTTGCCAAAACTTCATTATGCTCTGCGGTTAATTGGTTACGAGTTGCATTAAGGCGTGCTGTATCTAATGCCGCGAGGGGGCTGCCTTGTTTTACAAGAGACCCCATATCAACATAAACGGCGTTAAGGGTACCACCCAGTTCGAAAGCAAGGTTGCTCGTTCTGCCGGTAACAGCGCGCCCTGTGAAAGTGCGCCGCGCCATATAACCAGTTTCAAGGGTTACAGTTGTAACTTTAACAGGTAAAATACGGCTGTGGGTTGCCCTTTCCGGCTGCTGTGCGGTTAGGCGCATGCCCACTAAACTTCCAAGGACTGCGATAGCTATACCCAAGGCAATAAGCTTAATGGCTTTTGGGGATGTGATATGATTGATCGTTTGCATGCTGTCGTGACTCGATGATTGTTATTTTAAAGGCTATATAGTATATCTGGACTCGTTAGTCCAGTATTTATAGGTGAACGTCTTGTTACAAAAAATGCTTCCAAAATTCACTGTAATTACATATAGGTCGAGATAATAGTATTTATTAGACCCGGTAGTCTAAAAAATATAGACTATATTTGTTTAAATATTATAGTCGTGTATGGGTCATTATGTAGATGATGACCAGAGGACTGAATGAAGGGCCAGTAAATAATGAGCGACCTACAACAAAACAAACCAGAGGCTGCTCAGCAAGTGGGTAGGGGACGCCCCCGCGACACAGAGAAAAATGCTGCTATCGCTGAAGCCGCAGGACAATTGTTTCTGGAGAAGGGCTTTGACGGGGCTAGTATGGACGAAGTGGCCAAGCGTGCAGGCGTTTCGAAACAAACTGTCTATAGCCATTTTTCCAATAAAGAACAGCTTTTCAGCGCCTCTATCCGCGCTGTGATTGCTGAATATATTCCAGATACTGTTACTAAACGTGTTGAGACTCATTCCCTAGAGGCAGATTTAAGAGCTGTTTTTGAGGCTTATGCGCGTTTGCTGTTGAGCGCAGATGCCCTTGCTATGCACAGATTACTTGTTGCGGGGCACGCACAAGGTCAGACTCTCGCTCAGCTTTTCTGGACGTCTGGCCCCTTTGAGATGCAGGAAAAATTGGAAAGCTTTCTTCTCTCCTGGGTTCAAAAGAAAGAACTTATTATTCCAGATGTAAGTGTAGCTTGTGAACAAGCCGTGGGCCTTTTGAAAGGCAAATTGCATTTTATGTTGGAAATAGGGTTGGTTGACACAATTTCCGAGGATCAAATCCAAACGAATGTTGATAATGCTTTAACGGCATTCCTGAAACTATACAGGGCTTAGAAAGCCCTGTTGGTTTTGGTTTAAAATGTGGTTTAAAGCTGGATACGTGTGCCGACTATTGTTTAGTCCCATCAGCAGATTCCATGCCCGCACCCTTTTTTTCTTCACTGGAATAACGCGCATTATTGGTATCGCCTTTAAGGCCAGATGGAAGCGCCTGAATTTGTTCAGCCGTTTTGGGGCCAAGACGGGTATCAAAAATAATTTCGTCACCGTTAGAACTACAAGCTGTAAGAGCTAGGGTTGCTGCCGTTATTATTAGTTTTTTCATTGAAAATACTCTTGGTAAAACATTCACTATTCATATATTCGGGGTTGCCCCCAAGTTTTGGCGACTTTGCCTCAAATTTTCTCGATACGCAACAGGCTTGACGTATGGCTCGCTAAGTGGTTGATTGCGCGCGGCAGATGGCTGGATGGCCGCCGCCATACAATGTGTATGGGGGAGGAAAGTCCGGGCTCCACGGAAACACGGTGCCGGTTAATGGCCGGCGAGGGCGACCTCAGGGAAAGTGCCACAGAAAGTAAACCGCCTAATACGTTAGGTAAGGATGAAAGGGTGCGGTAAGAGCGCACCGCGTCTCTGGTAACAGGGATGGCAAGGTAAACCCCACCGGGAGCAAAACCAATAGGGATGGTTGCCTTAAGTGGCAGACGCGTTTCCGCGTCATCGTCCGGGTCGGTTGCTTGAGCATGTTGGCAACAGCATGCCTAGAGGAATGGTCATCACCAAATAAACTTTGGTTTATTTGGTACAGAACCCGGCTTACACGCCATCTGCCACTTTTCCTTTTTCTGTTGTTCTTTCTGTGCCGTACGGTAAGCTTTCTACAAATTACATATAATTTAGGGACATAAAATGCGTTTAGTTTCTGCAATGCGTCTGTTGGTTGTGGCTGTTATGGTGGTGTTTGGTACGGCACCTTCTTTTGCAAATTTCGCGGACAAGATAGCTGGGCTGGAAAAAAAATCAGGCTTGCTTGATGTATATCTTGACCATAAATCAGGCAAAGTTTTTTTGTCACTCGAGCAAGATTCCAAAGGCTCTCTTGGCCGCTATATATATGCGGGCTACTTGACAGCGGGCCTTGGATCAAACCCGATGGGGCTTGATCGCAGTGTACCGTCAGGCAGTAATCTTCTTCATTTTCGCCGCGCGGGCAATCAGGTCATGGCTGTTATTGAAAACACACGGTTTCGAGCGAGCGCCGACAATTTTGCTGAAAAGGAAGCTGTTAAAACTAGCTTTGCAGAATCAATCATCTGGTCCACCAACGTGGAAGCAGAGGACGGTGACAAGGTTTTAATTGATTTAACAGATTTCCTGGTGCGCGACACAGTTGGTGTGGCTGCACGACTGGCATCTGGCAAGCAGGGCAACTTCAAAATGGATGCAAAACGGTCATACGCAGATACAAAAGCGGCCTTTGCTTTTCCTCTAAATCTTGAATTTGATGCACATATTACTTTTGCGGGCAGTAAGCCGGGCGCAGAAATTCGGGCAACAACCCCAAACCCTGAGGCAGTCACGCTCGTTGCACATACAACATTTATGCAGTTGCCGGATGACAAATATAGCATTCGCATGAGTGATGAACGTGCAGGAGTTATTGATATTGCCCATATTGATATGTCAGCACCTTTAGCCGGTGATACGGTTGTGCGGTATGCACGTCGCTTTCGTCTCCAAAAAGGCGCCGATGGCAAAGTTATAAATCCTGTTATTTTCTATATTGATAACGGCGCACCTGAGCCAATTCGTTCTGCTCTTGTTGAAGGGGGAAACTGGTGGGCTGACGCATTTGCAGCCGCTGGTTATCCGGGCGGATACCGTGTTGAGGTTTTGCCCGAGGGCGTGCACCCCCTTGACGCCAGATATAATGTTGTGAACTGGGTGCATAGAGCAACACGGGGATGGTCATATGGTGCCGCTATTCATGATCCACGCACAGGCGAGGTGCTCCGGGGTGTTGTGTTGCTGGGGTCACTCCGAGTAAGGCAGGACATCAAAATTTTCGAGGCTCTTGCGGGTGCAGGCAAAACCGGCACGGGGGTAGTGGATGACCCTGTTGAATTAGCGCTTGCACGCATACGTCAATTGTCTGCGCATGAAATTGGCCATGCCCTTGGTTTCAGCCATAATATGGCCGCTAGCAGTTACGGTGACCGTGCAAGTGTGATGGATTACCCTGCGCCTGATGTGCGCCTGAACGCTGATAGTACGATGGACTTTTCTCGAGTTTACGGGGTGGGTGCTGGAGCCTGGGACTATTGGACAGTGAACTTCTTGTATGGTGATTATGAAGGCGAGCAGAAAGCTTACCAAGCCAAACTAATAGCAGAAGCAGATGCTGCTGGGCTTCTCTATGTCTCTGACAGAGATAGCCGTAACATGGGTACAGGGCACTTGAAAGGTGGCTTGTGGGATAATGGCTCTGATTTGGTGGCAGAACTTAAAAATATTATGGCTGTTCGTGCTGTAGGGTTGGCAAACTTTGGCGTAAAAAACTTACGTAAAGGGGAAAGCTTTAGTGCGCTTCAAACCAAATTTGTTCCTCTTTATTTATACCACCGGTACCAAGTGCAAGCTGCGGTTAAATCCATTGGAGGTTTTGATTTTGTCTATAGAGCAGAGGGGGATTCGCGCCCAGCAGCCATCGCTGTACCATGGACAGAGCAGCAAACAGCTTTAACGGTTGCCCTTTCTACAATTACACCAGGCGCCCTTGATATAAAAGACAGTGCACTCAGCGCTCTTACACCGCTTGCGGATAATTTTGGAGACCCACAGTTTGACCGGGAAAGCTTTGACCAGCCAGGGCGCCCAATGTTTAGCCATGCCGTGGCGGCGGCGGCGGCATCAGACGTTACACTGAATGCATTGTTGCACCCCATGCGCCTCCAGCGCCTTGTGGAACAGGGGGTTAGGGTTGAAGAGCATATAGGTTTAACAGGTGTTTTAGACCAAATTGTTGACCATATTATTCAAGCACCTCGGGGTGAAACGGCACGTCACCAGATGCTACGCTCTGTGATCGCTGAGCGGCTTACTGAAAGATTGATTGCCTTACAAGAAAACCCAGCATTAGGGCTGGTGGTAAAATCAGGGGTGCGTTCAGCCTTAGTGGGTGTGCGAGCCGGAGCCTCAAAATGGCGTGGTGGGTTAAAGGGAGTAGGTGAAACATTAGCGGCGCGTATTACCACAGCGTTTGCTCGGGCCAATACGCCAGCTGTTAAGGCCCCGAAGGGACATGATATTCCACCCGGAAGCCCCATTGGTGGTGCCAGTACAGAAAATATTTATGAAACTTGCTGGCACTGTGAAATGCCTAATTAAACACTTAGAAATAAGGCAAGGAGCTATATATCTTCCTTGCCTTATTTGATAACTATTCTGCTTTGATAACTATTCTGCGGCTAGTACACATTCTTGAAGTTCTTTTTTGTACGGGCGGTCACAGTCCCATTCATTACCTGCTTGGTTCAGGTGCGCATGAGCGGGAATGTTAATAGCCACACACTGATTATGGCGGATACGATAGCCGCGCTCACACGTCCAGCCTTTTCCATAAGTCGAGTCTGTTAGATAGGCATTGTCGGGTACGTATATGGCGGCGCAGCCATTATTAGCGACACGGTAGCCTCGTTCACATTTCCAGCCAGTACCGAGCGAGCTGTCAGAAAGATAACCGTTTTCAGGGATTGCAATCGGAACACATTTTTGGCCTTTATCAGTATAACCTCTGTTGCAGGCCCATTTGTCACCAGAAGGCGTTAGATACCCATTGTCAGGGACGGTGACCGGTGTGCATTTACTACTGTCTGCTTCATACCCTCGGTGGCATTCCCAACCTCGGCCATATGAGAGCGTAGTTGCGTAGGCGTTTTCTGGGATTTGAATGTGGTCACAAGTGTTGCCTGCTTTTCTGTAGCCTAAGTCACACTCCCAACCACTGCCATAGGATTTTGCATGTGAGTTTTGCGGAATGTCCTGAGCTGCTGAGACGCTGCAAGGGAATAATAGTAAAAAACCAAACTGTACTATTGTAAGGCGAGATAAAGACGGCAGGGTCATTTGAGGTCCTTTTGGGCGGAACACAACAATAGCCATGTAAGCAATACCTTGAAAGGAGATGCTTTACAGGGTGATGTTTTCACCTCTTGCGGGGACCAGTGCAGCCAAAGACCTAGCTTTTAAAGTCACTACAATGAAGAGTGTTCAGCTTATGCGCTGAAAAAGTAAATAATCGGGCCAAGTAGTAGACGAGTTTTGGATAAGAACAAAGCAAATATATTGCGGGGGCCTCTGGGTGTTTGTGGCACTGTGTATGGGTCACAGTGTCGGCGCCACAGTGTCCGTACATTGTTTTAAAATACCTGCCTGCTGCTCTGCGTATTTTTTACCAAAATCTCAAGGATAGATACACGCCCCAAGGTGAGCCTAATGCAAGCACTCAAATTACTCGAGCCAAAATTCTTTTTGTGGGTTTAAACGCTCAAAAATCTACCGCAGGCCAGATGAGCGACCGGGGTGAGTGTTATGGGGTGCCTGAATACAAAACGAGTACAGATAAAATCAAATACTTTTCGTGAGAACATAATAGAAACATATTATTATAACTATATGTTATATATAACTATATTTAGAATATTAATGCAATTTTGCAAAAAATATTTACCTAAAAATCCCATATTGTCCCATTGACCAACTATAAATAACCATGGTATCCCAAATAAGTTCAGATGACGGTCTGAATGCTTACTTTTTGTGCATTGCAGAAAGTGGGGGAATTATAAGGGGCGCGTGGCATGGCATTTTTCCTGTCCACATTTACGAATAAGGTCGATAAGAAGGGACGTGTTTCTGTCCCCGCGGCATTTCGTAACGCCGTTGCAGACAGTCACTTCCCTGGTGTTGTAGCTTATAAACCTTTGAATTTACCGTGCATTGAAGGCGCGGATATGTCTTTCCTTGAGCAGCTTTCTGACCAGCTTTACGGCGACTTTGGTCCTTTTGATGAGGAACAAATGTCGGTTGCTACTGCCATTCTTGGTGGGGCTAGTCAGCTTGCGTTTGACCCGGAAGGGCGTGTTATGCTGCCTGCCGCATTTCGTGCTGAGGCTGGGATTAATGCGCAGGTAACCTTCGTTGGTCTTGGCCGCAAGTTCCAGATATGGGATGCGCCTGCCTATGAGCTCCATAAAGAAAAGCAGCTTAAGATGGCTGCGGAGAAAGCGCCAAAACTTGCACCGTTTGGTGGGGGGCGCAAGCCATGATCCAGCAAGAAAAAGCAGCTCGCAAGGGTGGGCAGCATATTCCTGTTTTGTTGGATGAAATTGTTGACGCCCTTGATCCTAAAGACCATGAAACATATGTGGATGGCACCTTTGGTGCGGGCGGGTACAGCCGGGCGGTTCTTGAAGCGGCTCAGTGTAATATCATCGCAATTGATAGAGACCCCGACGCGATCCAGCGCGCAGCAGCCTTTCAAAAAGAATTTCCAGGCCGTTTCCGTATTGTAGAGGGCTGCTTTGGTGACATGGCATCTTTGCTTGCAAAAGCTGAAGTGCCACCAATAGACGGTGTAATGTTGGATATAGGGGTGTCCTCTTTTCAACTTGATGAAGCGGCGCGTGGTTTTTCTTTTCGGGAAGATGGACCGCTTGATATGCGTATGGCACAGGCCGGTGAAAGTGCCGCAGATGTGGTGAATACATATTCTGAAGAGGATATCGCCAACATCATATATCGGTTTGGAGAAGAAAGAAAATCACGGCACATTGCAAAGGCAATTGTTCGGGTACGGGAAGATACACCGTTTGAGCGCACTGGCCAGTTAGCGGATTTGGTGGAATCGGTATTGGGCAGACCGCCTCGTAAAAAGGGCCAGAAACAGGTTCATCCGGCAACACGTACTTTTCAGGCGCTCCGTATTTTTGTGAATGACGAGATAGGCGAGTTAGAGCGTGGCCTGGTTGGTGCCGAGCAAATACTATCAGAAGGCGCGCGCCTTGTGGTTGTTTCGTTTCATTCGCTTGAAGACAGAATTGTTAAAAAGTTCATGGCAGAGCGCGGTGGTCGTACGCCAGCTGGGTCTCGGCATGCGCCGGCATCTGCTGCACTAGGGCCGCCGCCATCTTTTTACCTAAAGTCTAAGGGAGCTGTGAAGCCGGGCAAGAGGGAGCTTGATGAAAATCCACGTGCTCGCTCGTCCCGGCTTCGCGCCGCTATTCGAACGGGTGCCAAGGCTTGGTCAGGAGGCGAGGGGTATGCGTAAGTATGTAACGGCTCTTGCGGCAATTACGGCGGTGGCTTCTGGGGTGGCAGTTTTACAGTTGAAGGCCGCTGTGCAGTCAGAATTGGATGATGTTAAAGCGCTCGCACAGCAAATTCACGAGGATCAGGAAGCTATTAGGGTCATTGAAGCAGAATGGGCTTATTTAACTACCCCACGTATTTTGCAGGAAAGGTCCATACAGTTTTTGGCTCTTATGCCCCCGCGCGCAAAGCAAATTGTAAGTGATCCATCATTGGTGCCTTTTAGACCGAAGGGGCTTGAGGTTGAACCTGATCCGGGGGTTTTGTTACCGGTCTCTCATGAGAAAAAAGAAAATTTAAAGGTAAAAAAGGATAAGGACACAAAAAAGAAGGGGCATAATTTATGACGGATTATTCACCTTCTTTGTTAAATGTGTCGAATGAACACCGGCAATCAGCAATTGAGATTGCACGAGGACGACTGATCTTTGCTGTGCTGTTATTTTGTGCAGCATTTTTGATTATGGTTGCGCGTACCATGGAGCTGGGTTTGAGTGCCCCTGCACCGAGAATGATAGCGCGTAAACAGGTTGTGGTGCCTGCTATAGAAATGTCACGCGCCGATATTCTGGACCGTAATGGCGAAATTCTTGCAACTAATTTGGAAACTTCCTCCCTTTATGTTGATGCCAGCGCAATTAAAGACCCTGCAGAGGCGGCGCGGCGGTTAGTAACCGTTTTACCAACTTTGTCTCAAGCCGATGTTGAGGAAAAGCTTGCCTCTAATCGCAAGTTTATTTGGCTAAAGCGTAAATTAACACCCCGCCAGAAATGGGCTGTTAATGCTCTTGGCGAGCCAGCTTTTCATTTTCAGCGTGAGGAAGAGCGTATTTATCCACAAGGCCGGTTGGCAGCACATGCAATAGGTTATGTTGATGTGGACGGTAAAGGGCTTGGCGGTGTTGAGCATTTTTTTAATGCCCGGCTTAATGATGATGATTTAAAAACATCAGCTTTGAAACTTTCGCTAGATATACGTGTTCAGTATGCCCTTGCGGATGAATTGGAAGCTGCCATGCGTGCATACAAAGCGCTGGGAGCTGCCGGGCTTGTTATGGATGTGAATAGCGGGGAAGTGCTTGGGCTTGTTTCATTACCGGACTATGACCCAAACAATGTTCGAGGCATTGGAGACACAGAAAAATTCAACCGGGTTACTCAGGGTGTTTATGAGCTTGGGTCTACGTTTAAAACATTCACTTTTGCAGCAGCTTTGGATGACGGGCTTGTAAGTTTGGAAGATGGCTATGATGCTTCTAAACCTTTGCGGGTCGCCCGGTTTACTATTCGAGATGATCATCCTAAGAACCGCTTTCTGACACTTCCAGAAATATTTACCTATTCGTCCAATATTGGTACGGCGCAGATGGCTCTGGATTTAGGCGCTGATCGTCAGCAGGAGTTTTTAAGTGAGCTAGGGCTTCTTCAGGCGTCAAACATTGAATTAACTGAAGTTGGAGCACCCTTATATCCAAGTACATGGCGCAAATCCTCAATCATGACCATTTCTTACGGACATGGGATAGCCGTTAGCCCACTTCAACTTGCAACGGGAATTTCAGCAATGGTGAATGGAGGGCGTCTGTTGCCGGCTACGCTCGCAGCAGATGCTGGTGGTCGACACGATGGCAAGCAAGTTATTTCTAGTGCAACAAGTCGAAAAATTCGTCAACTTTTAAGGCTCGCGGTTTCAAAAGGAACTGGTGGCCGCGCTAATGCTATTGGGTATCGTGTAGGTGGTAAGACCGGCACGGCAGAAAAACCTATTGCTGGTGGCTATGATAGGAAAGCGCTCATTTCTTCTTTTGTCGGAGTGTATCCGATGGATGACCCTAAATATGTCGTTTTTGCGCTGTTAGATGAACCAAAAGGTACAAAAGAAACACATGGTTTTGCCGCAGGGGGCTGGGTTGCAGCCCCGGTTGTTCGGAATGTTATTTTACGCACAGCACCGCTTCTTGGGGTCTCTCCAAAAGAAGAAAATAAAGAGTTGTACCAACGGGTATCACTCATGATTGAAAAGTAAGGACAGAATGGCACGTACTCTTGCACAGTTGTTAGGGGGAGACCGCGTAGATGGCTCAGTTAACATTACTGGCCTAACTGCTGATAGCCGTACTGTACAAAAGGGTGATTTGTTTGTTGCTATTCCAGGGGGGCGGGTTGATGGGCGCACCTATATTGACATGGCAATCAATGCAGGCGCATCCGCTATATTGGCAACGCCGGGTGCCGATCTGGCGGGGTATCATGTTCCTGTGGTGGAAGACGCGAACCCCCGCAGGCGCTACGCTGAGCTTGCGGCTACTTTCTGTGGGGCGCAACCTAAAACACAGGTTGCGGTTACAGGCACAAACGGCAAAACCTCAGTTGCAGACTTTGTCCGACAGCTTTGGCAGCTCTTGGGGGTTGAGGCAGCAAGTATCGGTACTCTTGGGGTGCGGTCATCAAAATATCAATTACCGGGTGGCCTCACGACACCAGACCCCATGGAACTTCATAAAGCTTTGCATACACTATTCGGCATGAACATTGAGCATGTTGCGATTGAAGCTTCCAGCCATGGCTTGGACCAGCATAGGCTCGACGGTGTGCGCTTTAAGGCAGGTGCTTTTACCAATTTGACACGAGATCATTTAGATTATCATAAAACGGAACAGAGTTATTTTTATGCAAAAGCACGTCTGTTTGGTGAACTGCTTTTACCGGGCGACGGTGCGGTCATTAATATAGATAGTCAGTGGGGGTCTATCCTTGATGATATTGCATGGGGGCGTGGCCTACAGAAAATAACAGTTGGACGAGCAGACCGTGCAAATTTAAGGCTCTGTGATCAGCGAGTGCTGCCTTCAGGTCAGGAAATTGATTTTTTATTTAACGGTACCTCCAATAGTGTGCAGTTACCTCTCGTTGGTGAATTTCAGGCAGAAAATGCGTTGCTGGCAGCAGCGCTTATCATTGTTTTAGGCGGGAACGCTGAGAAATGTTTTACACTTTTGTCACAACTCTCTGGGGTGCCTGGTCGGATGGAGTTCATTGGCAAAAGTGCATCAGGTGGTGCTGTTTATGTGGATTATGCACACACACCGGGCGGTCTTGAAACAGTTCTTAAGGCGGCAAAAGCACATAACCCAATGAAGCTTCATGTTGTCTTTGGGTGCGGTGGGGACCGTGACAAGGGGAAACGCCCACAAATGGGACAAGTTGCAGCGGAAATTGCTGATGTCATTTATGTGACAGACGATAACCCACGTACAGAAAATGCGGATCAAATAAGAAAAGAAATATTAATAGCTGCTGCTGGTGCGGTTGAAATTTCAGACAGACAAGGTGCGATTGAGAGTGCCATTTCTACCCTGCATGAGGGTGACATGTTGATCATTGCAGGAAAAGGGCATGAGGAAGGCCAGATCGTTGGGAGCGATGTGTTGCCTTTCTCAGATATTAATGTGGTTAAAGCCATATTGGCGAGTGGGGGTTGATGTGAATATAGTAGAACCATTATGGACATCTGCGGAACTGGGGGCTGTATGCGGGGCAATTATCGCAAGGCCTTGGTATGCGGATGGTTTGCAGATTGATAGCAGAGAAGTTTTGCCAGGCGATTTATTCATTGCGCTTGAGGGGCAAACAGCGGATGGACATTCATATGTGCAGGATGCATTTTCTCGGGGTGCAGTAGCAGCCATTGTTTCCAAGCCGCCGGAGGGCATTGACCAAAGTGATCAGCGGTTAATCCATGTTGCTGATACTCTGGCGGTATTGAAGCTCATGGCGGAACATGCACGGTACAGAGCGCCGCTGCAAGCCATTGCGGTGACAGGGAGCGCCGGAAAAACAAGTGTTGTCCAAGCGCTGCGGCAAACGTTGGAGCGTATTAGTGAAACGCACGCGAGTGTAAAAAGTTTTAACAATCATATTGGGGTTCCTCTATCGGTTGCCAGGCTGCCAAGGCAGTCTCGATTTGGTATTTTTGAGGTTGGCATGAGTGCATCGGGCGAGATCAAGGCTGGTGCTTCGATTGTTCATCCAGATGTTGTGATACTAACTGCCGTGGGATCAGCTCATGCAGAAAATTTTGCTGATGAACAGGCAATTGCGGAAGAAAAAGCAAGTATTTTTGAGACGTTATCGCCAGGCAGTATTGCGGTTATTGGAATGGACCACCCTTACGGTGAATATTTACGCAAGAAAGCGACGTCACTAGACATTATGACGATTACGGTTTCTGTTGTAGGGAATGCGGACGTGAAACCGCTTCGCCTTACGGAGCATCATGATTGCACGTGTTTAACAGCCGATGTTTTTGGGACACCTGTTACCTATAAAGTCTCCCAGCCGGGGCGGGAATGGGTGTTGAATAGTTTGCTCATTTTAGCGGCGGTGAAAGCAGTTGGCGCTGATTTGGGGCAAGCGGCCCTTGCTTTGGCAACCCTTGAGGCGGAGCCCGGCAGAGGGCGGAGTTACAAGCTCAATCTGGGGTACGGCGAAGCGACCTTAATTGATGATAGTTACAATGCAAATTTACTAAGCATAAGAGCGGCTCTGCGACGCCTTTCTCTTGTTCCAGTAAGCGCCTCTAAAAAGCGTATCGCAGTTTTTGCAGATATGGCCGAGCTTGGTACTAAAAGTGAAGATATTCACTTGTCTTTGGTGCGGGACTTAAAACGTTTCAACGTTGATAGATTGATCGCTTTTGGGGACCAGATGGCAGCACTGGGTGAGATCGCGGGCATTCCAACCGATAGATGGAGCTTTCCGGGAAAATGTGCTGTTCGTTTGATGGCCGAACTCAAGCATGGGGATGCTGTTATGATCAAAGGCGCCAATAGTGCAGGCCTCGCAGAGCTCGTGCACGAAATGTTAAAAATAAGCAACGATGAAACCGCACCGACACCAGAACAACAGTGTCGAATGGCTTGTAAATAGGGGGAGGGTGTATGTTTTATCTTTTGGCTGAACAAGGTGGCATTTTTAATCTCTTTCGCTACCTTACTTTCCGGACAGGCGGTGCCATTCTTACTGCAATGATCATTTGTTTTGTTTTTGGTCCTGCTATTATTCGCTGGTTACGCAGCAAACAAAAAAAAGGCCAACCTATACGGGAGGACGGGCCGCAAAGTCATATCATTGCAAAAGCAGGTACCCCGACGATGGGCGGTTTCATGGTGCTGCTTGGACTATTTGTATCCGCGTTGCTTTGGGCAAACCTTTCAAACCCTTATGTATGGATTGTGCTGTTTGTGACAGGTAGTTTTGGCGCGATCGGGTTTGCCGATGATTATTTGAAGGTGACGAAAGTTTCCCCCGACGGCGTGTCCGGTAAACTGAAATTTATCTTAGAGCTTGCTGTTGGCGGTATTGCTTCCTGGTGGCTGGCCTCCCTAACCGGGGCCACATTGGCATTGCCATTTTTGAAAGATTTCCTCCTTTATATGGGGGTCTTTTATCTTCCTTTTGCCACGTTGGTCATTGTCTGGGCGGGTAATGCCGTGAACTTAACAGACGGCCTTGATGGTTTGGCAATTGTACCTGTGATGATTGCAGCGGCAACTTTCGGGGTGATTGCCTATCTTGTCGGCAGTACGGTGTATACATCGTATCTCGGCGTGCACTATGTGGCGGGTGCGGGCGAGCTTGCGGTTCTTGCAGGAGCAATCATTGGCGCAGGTCTTGGGTTCCTATGGTTTAACGCACCGCCAGCCATGATTTTCATGGGGGACACAGGGTCTTTGTCACTCGGCGGGGCTCTTGGCACGATGGCAGTAATTACAAAACATGAAATTGTACTGGGGATTGTGGGGGGCCTTTTTTGGCTTGAGACAATCTCGGTTATTGTCCAAGTCATTTCTTTCAAACTTACAGGTAAGCGTGTGTTCCGTATGGCCCCGCTCCATCACCATTATGAGCAAAAGGGTTGGGCGGAACCTACGATCGTCATTCGTTTCTGGATTATCGCAGTTATTCTTGCCCTCGCAGGGTTAGCAACATTGAAGTTGAGGTAGTATAAGTGATAACGGCTCCGGCATATCAGGATAAAAAAATTGGCGTCTTTGGCCTTGCGCGGACAGGTATTGCTGCGGCTGAAGCTTTAACAGCCTCTGGTGCGCGGGTTTATGCATGGGATGATGCTGCTGCAAAACGTTTGCCCGTACAGGCCGTAGCTGAAGATCTTTATGCTCTTGATTTTGATACTCTTGATGCACTTTTGTTGGCGCCGGGTGTGCCATTAACACACCCAGAACCTCATATGCTTGTTAAAAAAGCACAGGCAGCCGGAGTGCCCCTTATTAGTGATATAGACGTGTTTGAAGCTGCGCGCGAGGCGCTGCCAAAACATCATACAGTGGCCATTACCGGGACAAATGGTAAATCAACAACAACGGCACTTATTGGGCATATTATTGAAGCGTGCGGGCGACCAGCAGCTGTTGGGGGGAATATTGGAACAGGGGTACTTGCCTTGTCAGCCCTTAAAAAAGGGGGGGTATATATCTTTGAGCTCTCTTCGTTCCAGATTGACCTCACACAGCATTTTAATGCCGATGTTGCCGTCTTGCTGAATGTAACGCCAGATCACTTAGACAGACACGGGACTTTTGAAAATTACCTTGCGGCTAAAACACGTTTGTTTGAAATGCAAAAGGGCAAGGCACCAGTCGCTGTTATTGGCGTTGATGATGAACACGGTGAGGATTTAGCTGAAAAACTTTCATCCGATGTCGTAAAGGTTTCTGTAGTGACTCCACTTGATCAGGGCGTCTATGTTCAAGAAGCTATTCTTTTTGACGCCATGGAAAATGAAGCTATTGAAGTGGGTGATTTGAGGCAGGCTATTTGTTTGCAAGGAGAACACAACTGGCAAAATGCTGCCGCTGCTTACGCGGTATGCCGTAAGCTAGGGTTGAAAACTAAAAAAATCTTTAAAGCTATGCTGTCCTTTCCAGGGCTCGTTCACAGGCAGGAAATTGTTACAGAAATAAAGGGCGTTCGTTATGTGAATGATTCAAAGGCGACAAACAGTGATGCTGCGCTTAGGGCGTTAAAGTCGTTTAAAAATATCCACTGGGTTGCTGGGGGGCGCGCCAAAGAAAAATCATTTACACATTTAGCAAGTGCGGTTTCTGACGTTAAACAGGCATATTTTATGGGGGATGCTGCAGAGCAGTTGGCCTCTGATCTTGGCGACAAAGTACGACATAAATTATATAAAACTATGCTGGAAGCGTTAGATGCTGCTGCTCAGAATGCCGTTGAAGGGGATGTTATTCTGTTGTCCCCTGCCTGCACTGCATTTGACCAATTTACAGATTTTGAGAAACGCGGTGAGGCTTTTCGCGCATACGCTTTTGCACAGCAAGGAAATGCCTCATGATAGCTCTTTCCAGAAATGACAATAGTGTAGTTTCCCGTTGGTGGTGGACTGTTGACCGCTGGATGCTTGTGCTTGTTATGGCGCTTATTGTGCTGGGCGTTTGGCTTGCCTTGACCGCTAGTCCTGCTGTTGCCGAGAGGCTCGGTCTCGACAGTATGCATTTTGTAAAGCGACAAGGTATGTTCTTGAGCATATCCCTTGTTGCGGTTGTTACGATTTCCATGATGTCTACCGAAATGGTGCGCCGTTTGGCTGTAATAGGGTTTCCCGTTGCCTTGCTTTTGGTTGTAGCCACCTTGCTTGTTGGGCCAGAGATAAAAGGGGCAACCCGTTGGATTCCATTAGGAAGCCATACATTGCAACCCAGTGAGTTTCTTAAACCCTTCTTTGTTGTGACCACGGCTTGGGTGTTGTCAGCGGACTTGAATGGAGAAAAAATTCCAGCAAAACAGGTTGCTACGGGGCTCTATTTGCTTGTTGTTGCATGTTTGGTTTTACAACCAGATTTTGGTCAAACATTACTTATTAGCGCCGTATGGATTGCCCAGATGGCCCTTGCGGGTTTGCCGATGATGTGGCTTTTGGTGGCGGGTGGCCTTGGGCTTTTAGGGTTGGGACTTGGCTATGCCCTGTTGCCACATGTAGCCACCCGTATTGACCGTTTTATCAATCCGGCGAGCGGTGATACATATCAAACCGATAAAGCCATTGAGGCCTTTGGCTCCGGTGGTTTGTTTGGTAAAGGGCCGGGTGATGGGGCCGTTAAAATGTATCTGCCTGATGCGCACACGGATTATATTTTTGCCGTTATTGGGGAAGAGTTTGGTGCCATAGCCAGCATTATGCTCCTGATGCTGTTTGCGGGAATAGTAGTGCGTGGACTAGCTCATTTATTAAAGGAAGAAAACCCTTTCAGGTTATTGGCTGCAGCAGGTTTGATTATGCAGTTTGGGCTGCAAGTGTTGATAAATGTTGGTGTTAATTTAGCCCTTTTACCGTCAAAAGGCATGACACTGCCGTTTGTTTCGTACGGCGGGTCTTCTATGCTCGCATTGGCGATTGGCATGGGGATGGCTCTTGCTCTTACACGGCGCAACAGGTTCATACAGCCTAGTGCCGATCCATTAGGGTGGAGGGCTGCGGAATGATAACCGCTCCAAATATTATTTTAGCCGCAGGCGGGACGGGTGGGCACATGATGCCAGCCGAAGCCGTTGCGGATATATTGCAAGAAAAAGGATATAGGGTTTCTCTGGTCACTGATAAACGCGGTGAAGCAATCAGCAATGTCATGACAGATATTGATAAATATGTCTTGAATGCTTCGAGCCATATGGGTGGTGGGTTGCTGAGTAAAATTAAATCACTAGTGAGCTTAATGAGTAGTACCTTACATGTGCGTAGCCAGTTTCGCCGGGAGAAACCAACAGTCGTTGTTGGGTTTGGGGGCTATCCTTCACTTCCAGCTGTCCTTGCGGCCCGGAGTATGGGTATTCCGTATGTTTTGCATGAGCAAAATGCAGTGTTGGGACGGGTGAACCGTTGGATGGCGAAGAAGGCGCAGGTGATTGCGCTGAGTGTAGAAAATACAAAACGTGTACCCGAGGGGGTGCCCACGATTGTAACAGGCAACCCTGTTCGTAAACTGATCTCGAAACTTTCTAATATCGCATACGCACTTCCTCTTGGAGCTGGGGACATACGAATGTTTGTGATGGGAGGAAGCCAGGGGGCACGCATACTATCTGACGTTATTCCGGCAGCAATTGCGAGCTTAAGTAAAGAAATACAGGGCCGGCTTGATGTTTTGCACCAAGCGCGTCCTGAAGATGTGGACCGAGTACGTCATGCGTATGCGGATGCTAATGTGAAGGCGGAAGTAAAAGCATATTTTGAAGATGTCGGGTCAATTTTGCTGCGCACACAACTTGTTATTGCGCGTGCGGGTGCTTCAACACTAGCGGAACTGGCAGCAATGGGACGACCAGCCATATTGGTGCCGCTTGCCATTGCCGCAGATGACCACCAAACCGCAAATGCTAAAATTGTATCTGATGCCAAGGGCGGTTGGGTGTACGCAGAAAAAGAATTTACTGTGACTGCGCTTGCAGAACGCCTGCAGAAAATGCTCAAAGATATGGGTGAACTCCGAGATGGTTCAGATGGTATACGAACAATAGCCCGCCTTAATGCAGCGGAAGATTTGGCGGCACTTGTTATTAATATATGTGATGAGGAAAGTTAGGAGCAATGCGAGGTATTCCTTTTGATATAGGCACTGTGCATTTCGTTGGTATCGGGGGCATTGGTATGTCTGGCATTGCAGAGGTTATGCATAACCTTGGATATAGTGTTCAGGGCTCAGATATTAGCGAAAATGCAAATGTGAAACGCCTTTCTGCGTTGGGGGTGCCTGTGAAGGTTGGCCAGAAAGCAGAAAACCTGGGTGAAGCCAGAGTTATTGTAGTGTCGACTGCCATTAAGGAAGATAACCCCGAGGTGATCGAGGCTCGTAAGCACTCGCTGCCTGTCGTGCGACGTGCAGAAATGCTTGCAGAATTAATGCGCCTTAAATGGTGTGTTTCTGTTGCGGGAACACACGGAAAAACCACAACAACTTCAATGGTGGCTACTGTACTTGAGGCAGCGGCTATTGACCCAACGGTTATCAATGGTGGCATCATTAACAGTTACGGTACGAATGCCCGGTTGGGTGAGGGTGACTGGATGGTTGTTGAAGCGGACGAATCTGATGGCACATTCGTAAAGCTTCCCGCGACCATTGCAGTTGTGACAAATTTAGACGCTGAACATCTAGACTTTTATGGGACATTCGATGCTGAGAAAGCGGCCTTTAGGAAGTTTCTCGAGCGTGTGCCATTTTACGGGGCGGCAGTGCTCTGTGTGGACCACCCTGAAGTACAAGCACTTATTAGCCACATTCGAGGTCGCCGCTACATTACTTATGGTTTGTCGGCACAGGCGGATGTTCGTGCGGTAAATCTTAGCACAGGGGCGGGAAAGGTCTCTTTTGATGTCGAAGTTAGGAACCGTACCTCGGGTAAAGTACGCAGCATTAAGGGCTTTGAGATGACAATGCCCGGCAGCCACAATGTACAAAATGCTCTTGCTGCCATTGCTGTTGGGCTTGAAATGCATGTAGAGGATGATGTGTTGAAGCAGGCGTTTAAATCCTTCAGTGGGGTTAAACGCCGTTTCACCAAGACAGGGGAAGCGCACGGGGTCACCATTATTGATGATTACGGGCATCACCCGGTAGAAATTGCGGCTGTATTGAAAGCGGCCCGTGAGGCATTTGAGGGGCAGGTTATTGCTGTTGTTCAGCCGCACCGTTATACACGCCTCCAGAGTTTATTTGAGGAATTTTGTACCTGTTTCAATGATGCAGACACTGTACTTGTGGCCCCTGTATATGAAGCAGGAGAAATGCCGATTGAAGGCATTAACCGTGATGCGCTTGCCGACGGTATTAGAGCGCACGGGCACCGGCTTGTTGATGTTATCGACGGCCAAGGGAATATCGCCGAGAAAGTTAGGGAGCACACTAACGCGGGTGATGTTGTTATTTGTTTGGGGGCGGGCTCCATCACATATTGGGCACATGATTTGCCTACGGAACTCCTATCATTAAGGAAAGAACAATGACCGCCAATGCTAGTAAAGCTATGTATTTGGAAAACCTGCCTCATGTCCGGGGGCGTCTTGTTGAAAATGCCTGTTTGTCACGTCTGAGTTGGTTTCGAACGGGTGGCCCTGCCGAGGTTTTATTTGAGCCGGCTGATGAAGCTGACCTTGTGAACTTTCTGAGACGAATTCCGGGTAGTGTCCCTGTGACAGTGATTGGGGTTGGTTCCAATTTGCTGGTGCGGGATGGCGGCGTAAAGGGTGTGGTTATCAGGCTTGGTCGTGGGTTTGCCAACATTCATATGCGGGGTGATATTGTTAAAGCTGGTGCTGCCGCCATGGATGTGCATGTAGCTAAAGCTGCGGCAAAAGCAGGTATGGCGGGTCTTGAATTTCTTATAGGGGTGCCCGGAACCATAGGTGGTGCGCTGCGCATGAATGCGGGGGCGTATGGCCAAGAAATTAAGGATGTGCTTGCACATGCTCATGCTGTGGACCGGTATGGACATATTCATGAATTAAAACCTAAGGATTTTAAGTTCGGGTACCGTCATAGCGAAGTAAAAGTAGGTATGATTTTTTTAAGCGCTTCTTTTCATGTCAAAAGTGGGCAGCCAGAATTGGTCGCCGCCCGTATGGCTGAAATAAATGAACAGCGAATAGAGACACAGCCTATTGGCACACGCACAGGGGGCAGTACCTTTAAAAACCCGGAAGGGCAAAAAGCTTGGGAACTTATTGATGCCGCAGGATGCCGGGGCCTTAAAATTGGAGATGCGCAAGTCTCTGAAAAACACTGTAATTTCTTAGTTAATCTGGGCGAGGCAACTGCTGCTGATATCGAAAAACTCGGCGAAACTGTTCAACGCAGAGTTAAAGAAAATAGCGGTGTGAACCTTGAATGGGAAATCCGGCTTATTGGAGATCAAGCGGTGGAGACTGTTGCATGATGTCAATTCTGCGGCATAACTG
>Ga0316208_1000531_pt1 | contig 44987 bp, 24 predicted proteins | sample 3monopyrite_MG_FD_204944 | JGI IMG/M metagenome (GOLD analysis project Ga0316208, IMG submission 204944) | Microbial mat bacterial communities from mineral coupon in-situ incubated in ocean water Damariscotta River, Maine, United States -... | ecosystem: Environmental > Aquatic > Marine >...
CCAGCAAGTGCCTGCCCAGGAACTCGAAGCCGCGCCGGTTGACGTCTTCAATGACTTTCGGATCGCCGCCGCCAAGGCCGTGTTCGCCGTTTGGAACGGTCAGCATGACGTGAGGGACCGAGTGCTTCTTGAACTCGTCGGCCATCATTGTCGACAGAACGTACGGCACGTCGGTATCGACCGTCCCGTGGATCATCGCCGTTGGTGGGTAATCACTCGTGACATTCTTAACCGCCATGTACGGATAGAACTTCTCCGGATTCTTGTGAGGGTCCCAGCCGCTAATAACGTTCGGAAAAAGGCCCGTCTGTCGCGAGTACTGATAGAAAACTCCGCCATCGCCCTTGCGGTCACGCGAGTCTGAAATCACCGTCCCGTCGATCTGCTTCCACGCTTCTTCTTTGCTGATCTTTCGGGCGTTGTGACGCGGATGCGGACTCGGCTTGCTGTACCAATCGCCGACCAGGTCGCCGTACCCCCAGAACGAAAGCAGCACCTGTACCCGCGGCTTCACTCGATACCCGGCCGTCATCGTCATATAGCCACCGGCCGAACCACCCGTCACGGCGACACGTTTCGCATCGAGGTGGAACTGCTTCGCTCCCTTGCCCCGGATCCAGCGAAACGCGTCTTCCAGATCTTCGATGATCGCCGGCACCTTCGATTCGGGAGCGAGCCGATAATCGATCGACACCAGAGCGCAGTCATTCTCCTTCGCCCAGTTCCGGACTCGACCGCTAATGCCTTCCCGATGCCCCATGATCAACGCTCCTCCGTGAATCCACACGACAACCGGCAACACTTCTTCGGTCGTCGGTCGATAAACGTCGGCGTAAATTTCGAGATCGCCGACTTGCTTATACACAGCCGTCGTCTTTTTAAAGTCGTCCTGCGCGAAGCAAGCTGACTGAACAATCGTCAGCGCGGATACCAGAACAACGACCAGATTGCGCTTCATGGCAGACTCCTTTGAAATGTGTGGGCGAAACTTTACGTTAACACTCAACCTGGCAGACTGGAATCGTGAGGCCGGCCCGGTCAACCTGTGAGCAACGTCTCGTCATTCCCGCAGTTCTTCGCTCAGGAGAATCTCATGCGATCGCTCCGTGCCGTTGTTGCAACATTCGTGATTCTCTTTGCCGCTTTGATCTTTTTCAAAAGTTCGCAGCCTTCGGCGAAGCAGTCCCGCGCCGCGACGTCTCCGCCGCCAGCTGCATTCGGAGCAGTGTATCCGCGACTTTCACCGGACGGAGAGTCGATCGCGCTGACTTACCAGGGAGCCATCTGGCGGCTTTCATCCAAGGGCGGCGCGATGACCCGTCTAACGTCGACGCCGGGCTTCGATATCGAACCGGTGTGGTCGCCTGACGGAAAACACATCGCGTTCGCAAGGTCGCCTCAGTGGGCGGGCGGGTTGCTGCACGTCATCAATGCGGAATCCGGAGTGCCGATCAAACTGCCAGGCCGGGCGATCGTGCGCGGCTCGATCATCTACTACAAGATGGAATTTCATCCTGACGGAAAGCGCATCCTCAGCGTCTTTCAGGTCGACGGAAAAGAAATCGGCCTCGGCTGGTTCAACATCGAAACCGGCGAGGCGACAAAGCTGGTCACTCCGCCGCGGTGGTCAAGATTTGCTCTTTCCCAAACAGGCGACCGCGTTGCTTACACGGTGACCCGCGACAAGGACGGCGAGCAAGGCGGCAATAACGGCCCGTTCGTCACGCTCGTTGCGCAGCCGTCCGACGGCTCATCTTCAACAGAACTCGGCGAGTTTCCCGCACGAATTCACGACCTCTGCTGGCAGGACGACGATCGAGCATTGATCGTTGCGACAGATCTCGGCGGAGCATTCTACGACCTGTGGCACGTCCCGTTGAAAGACGGTCGCATCGACATGGCGACGGCGAGGCAATTGACGTTCGGCCAGGCCGACGAGCATCGCCCGTCAATCTCTGCCAACGGCCGAAGTTTGCTCTTCACGGAAAACAGCGGCGGCAGCACGGCTCTGAAATTGAGAGACCTCATCGACGGCGGTGAATCGACCGTCCGAGCGACCAGTCTTGATTTCAACATGCCCACCGGAACGCTGAAGCTGGCCACCCAGAACGGCAAGACCGGCAATGCAATCACGGCACGAGTTTCACTGGTCCGAGAAAACGGAAAGCACCACGCCCCGCCGGATTCACTGTTCCGTGTCCTCAAAGACTACGGCCACTTCTACTGTCGTGAGAATTGCGAGTTCCAACTCCCGGCGGGCCGCTATCAGCTGCGAGCATTCCACGGCCCGGAATTCGAAACCGCCTACGAGACCATCGACATCAAAGCCAACGAAGTCGCGTCAGCCACGGTCGACCTGAAGCAATGGGCCGATCCGGCAAAGGACGGCTGGTACTCGGGTGAGAATCACATCCACGCGAACTATGGATACGGCGAGTGGTACAACTCGCCACGAACCATGCTGGCTCAGTCAGCCGGCGAAGCGCTCAGTATTTCGAATTTCATGGTGTCCAACTCGGACACCGATGGCATTTTTGATCGTCACTACTTCCGAGGCGGGCCTGATTCGATCTCGACAGACGAAACGATCCTCTACTGGAACCAGGAGTTTCGCAGCACGATCTGGGGTCACATGACGCTGGTCAATCTTTCGCAACTTGTCGAACCGATCATGACCGGCTTCAAGCACACGACGAACCCGTGGGACGCTCCGACAAACTCCGACGTCGCGAAGAAAGCTCATCAGCAGAATGCCCTGGTCAATTACACCCACGTCGCTCAACGAGCCGACGATCCGTACCAAAACCCCTACACCGGCAAAGCCATCCCCATCGACGTCGCGCTGGGAAACATCGACTCGCTCGACATCAACAACTCGTACGGAGGGACCGTGCCGTTGTGGTATCGGCTGCTCAACTGCGGATTCCGTCTGACCGGCTCGGCAGGAACAGACTGTTTCCTGAACCGCGTTAGAAGCCGCCTGCCTGGCGGCGATCGAGTTTACGTGAAGCTCGGCGGACCGCTTGACTACGCATCCTGGATCGAAAACCTGCGAGCCGGGCGGTCATTCGTTACGAACGGTCCGATGCTGAATCTCAAAGCCAACGAGCAGGAAATCGGAGCAACCATCCGCATGTCCGGCCCCGGCGAAATCCAGATCGAAGGCGGCGGAGTCTCGCAGTTTCCACTTTCGAAAGTTGAACTGATTCAGAACGGAAACGTGATCGCGACCGGCGAACTCGACGAGTCAAAAACGAAGGCGAATATCAATACCTCGATCCGCTTTGAACGAAGTGGCTGGCTCGCCCTCCGAGCCACCGGCCCGGCTCACTCCGACCATCCCACCGGCGGCCAGTACGCTCACACCAGCCCGATCTACGTCGACGTTGCCAACAATCCCGCCGACTCTCGCGAGGAGGCTCGCTACTTCCTGAAATGGATCGACCGCCTCGCTTTGGCCGTACGTGTCCGAGATCGAATCCCGTCCCCGGAACTCCGAGCCCACGTCGACACCCAACTCGAAGCCGCCCGAGACGTCTACCGAAAACTGGCCGAATAAATCGACCACTACGTAGCTGCGAAAGTCCGACCGTAGCGTGCGTTGCGACGCACCAGCTCAACTACTCCAGTGCTTGAGCATCGTTCGACGACCATCTGGCAGTATTGCGTTTCATGAATGCGTGCCAGACTTTGTCCCCTGGCCACAGTCCAGACGCAACTGGCACGACGGACACAAGTTCAAAGCCGAGTTCCTGGTGCGTCGCTATTCTCTTCTGCAGCAGTTCGGCAGTTTTGGCTTTGGAGTGAATGTGTAAAAACTCTGGTTCACGTTCATCGGACATACAATGCTCTCCTGTCAAAGGCAACAAGTGGGTTTTGATTCGCAGGACGACACCGTTGAGTAGGCTGGGACGCGTCCCAGCTTTGTTCCAACCTCAATCGCTGGGTCGAGACCCAGCCTACTTCATTTGCTCGTAGTTGGTTGGTTTGTTTGGACGCGGCTTCACCGATGAACGCCATGACCAATTCCACAAACACGAGTGCGACCAGCCAGATGCGACTGGCGAAGTCCTCACAGGATTCCGCCGCGATCCCGGCCGCCAGTCCGATGAGGATGCCAAGCTCGCCGACAACCGTCTTGCTCATCAATCAGTGAGTAACCTCAGCGGTGAGAGCTCGGCAAGGTAACGCTCATCCGGTCGAGCGGATCAACCACGGGTGGCCGCGGTTGCTTGCAAACAGGGCCGCGAAGCGGCACGAGCGTTTCACGTCGAGTCTGGATTCGAGTGTGTCTGGTTGAAACCTCTTGTGGCTCCGCCACACCGGTTGCAAGCAACCGGTGCCACCCGCGGTGACGACTGCGATTAGTCACAGGGTGGCCCGTCCAGAATGGGCGGGTCGCGCTGCGACAAGATGCATCATCATGTGTGAGCAAATGGTAACCGTCCAACCAACGCTGCGAGCTGATGGTAACACATCATGTGCCTTCGGCACCCAACCGCAAGCGGTCGGGCCACTCAGTAACTACGCCGCGCAGGTTGCAAGCAACCTGCGACTCACTGCTTAGATCGTTGTGAGTCGCCCATTGACTGCCGTTGAAGAGAACACAGAGTCATACCAAAGCACGCGGTTTTCCACATTCACCCAAGAGCGAATCGTTTTTTTAACGAGCACATCTACAAGAAACACGACCAAAGACACGCAAACCCAACCCGGGGAATTCAGAACCATCATACGAAGCATTTGGTCAAGCGCCGCAGCCTCCAGCTTTTTTAGTTCCGGAGACGCTTCGTTATCAAATCTCTCAATATCTGGGTAAGCCGGCCGCGGGCGAGATCGGTACCTTACCTTAAATTCGATAAAGCCTGCGACATTGTAGAAGCCGCAATCGTTGATCATCTGATTTAGCATCGCCTCAAGGTGGCGAAACGAGAAGCCTGACACATCAGCCTCTTCAGCAATCGCAAGCTGTCGCAGTTCGTCTCTGACTCGGAACAGTGAGAACCTCACAGAATCAATCGCAAGTGGTCGAATGGCTGTACGATAATAGACGCCAATGAGCGTGATCGCAGCTACGAATACAAGAAAATAAGCGATGATTGTGTTCATGAATTCGCCTTTGAGTCGCCGATTTGCAGCTTGCTGCTCTCAAAGTGTGGGCCAGCAAGTTTGGACTGCAGAGCATTTCGTTCTTCAACAACGCGTTCGATCTCAGCCATATGCGTAGACCGCTGAAGTCGGTGGATGAAGATCGCGACTGCGACTGTTACGACCCACCCAAACCACGGGACGACGGACATGACACGATTCCCCAACATTAGGTCTATGATCCTGACCCAATCTGAAGAATCTATTTTGTAGGCAACTGTGACAAAAACGACTGTTATGCAGAACTGCCAGAATCGACCAGTACTGAGTGACCTGAGGCCGACCCTCATAAAAGCTTCCCAAGGTGACACTTTCGAGCTGTCATTCTTCTTCGGCGGTTTCGCATTCCGCTGTTTCTTATTCTTTTTGCTAGTCACCCGCAAACCTCTCTAGGCGTCGTCCCAAACGCCAGTCGTACCTTTTGTTTACATGGAAACAAATATCCTATTTAGCGTGATGATTCAAGCAGGAACGCTGAGTGGTCCTTTTCATCGCTTGCGGATAACTCGGTGGCGTGCATTCTGTATGTCTCTTTGACGTTCACCGAAAGAGATCAAAAAGGTGCCAAAGGTCGATTCAATAGAAACTTCGGGTACGACTATATGCGTAAGTTGCCAAGCCACAAGGATCGTTTTGTTAGTGACAACCTAGCCTTTCTTTTGCTTTTGAGATCCGAAGTCAACCGTTAGTCGATGTTGCGTTCGCGGATCCAGTCGGTGTGGAACTTTTCGCCGCGGGGTTTGTCGGTTCGCTCGTAGGTGTGAGCGCCGAAGTAGTCTCGTTGAGCCTGTAGCAGGTTGGCGGGGAGACTCGCTCGACGGTAGCCGTCGAAGTAGGTCAGAGCCGCGCTGAAAGCTGGAACCGGCAGGCCGAGTTGGACGGCCGTGGCCACGACTCGACGCCATGACGGTTGAGCGGCGTTGACTTCGTCTTTGAAGAAGTCGTCCAGCAGCAGGTTTTCGAGTTCCGGGTTCTTGTCAAAGGCGTTCTTGATGTCTTTCAGGAAGACCGAGCGGATGATGCAGCCGCCTCGCCATAACAGAGCGATCGGGCCGTTGTTCAGCTCCCAGCCGAACTCTTTGGCAGCGGCGTTCAGCTGCACGTAACCCTGGGCGTAGCTGACAAGCTTCGAGGCGTACAACGCCTGGCGCACGTCGTCGATGAACTGCTGACGATCGCCTTCGAACTTGCCGTCCGGGCCGGAGAGGACTTCGCTGGCTCGGACTCGTTCGTCCTTCTGTGAAGAAAGGCAGCGTGCGTAAACGGCTTCGGTAACCAGCGTCGTTGGTACGCCGAGTTCCAGAGCGTGCTGGCACATCCAGCGGCCCGTTCCCTTTTGACCGGCGGTGTCGAGGATCTTGTCGACCAGGTCGCCGTCGCCTTCTTTGTCAGCGACGGTGAAGATGTCTCGCGTGATCTCGATCAGGTAACTGTCGAGCTGACCTTCGTTCCATTCTTTGAAGACTTCGAACAGTTCCTGGTTGGTCAGACCCAGGCCGTGCTTGAGGATGTAATAGGCTTCGCAGATCAGCTGCATATCGCCGTACTCGATGCCGTTGTGCACCATTTTAACGTAGTGTCCGGCTCCCGCTTCGCCGACCCATTCGCAGCAGGGGATGTCGTTGTTTTCGCCGACCTTCGCGCTGATGGCCTGCAGGATGTCTTTCACAAACGGCCAGGCTTCCGGGTGGCCGCCAGGCATGATGCTCGGACCTTTGAGGGCTCCTTCTTCGCCGCCGGAAACTCCGGTGCCGATGAAGCGGAAACCTTCTTCAGCGAGTTCAACGTGACGACGGTTGGTGTCGACATAGTCGGCGTTGCCACCGTCGATGATGATGTCGCCTTTGTCGAGCAGCGGTTTCAGTGAATCGATGACCGCGTCTGTTCCTCGACCAGCCTGAACCATGATCATGATCCGGCGAGGCGCTGCCAGGCTGTTCACGAAATCTTCCAGCGATTCGTAACCGTGAATTCGGTCAGTAGTCCCTTCTTCGACGACGCCTTCCGGACGATCGCCCAGGCCGTTGACGAAGTCGGTTATCTTCTCAGTGGTGCGGTTGTAAACGGCGACGTTGAACCCTTTGTTGGCCATATTCATGACCAGGTTCTGCCCCATGACGGCAAGGCCGATGAGGCCGATATCGTTGTTAGCCATTTTGAATACTCTTTGTGAACGAGGATGTAGGGCCGGTTCCTACCGGCCGCCAGAATGATTCAGGACGGCCGGTGGGAACCGGCCCTACCAGATTCGACCAATCAGCGCTGGATTCGAGCAGAACCGCCGGCGGCGAAGTCTTCCACCTGCGTCAGCGATGCCATCGTGGTGTCGCCGGGGAATGTGGTCAGCAGTGCTCCGTGAGCCCAGCCGAGTCGCAGAGCTTCTTCAGGAGACTTGCCGCTAAGCAGACCGTAGATCAGGCCGGACGCGAATCCGTCTCCACCGCCAACGCGGTCGAGCACGTCGAGTGCAGCCTGCGGAGCCTGGAAAGTTTCGCCTTCCAGCCACAGCACGGCACTCCAGTTGTGACGGTTGGTGGTGACGACTTCTCGAAGCGTTGTGGCGACGGCTTTGACGTTTGGCAGTTCTTTGGCAACGCCTTCCATCATGCCGAAGAAGGCACTTGGATCGAGCTTGCCTTTGGACTCGACGTCCTGACCTTTGATGCCCAGACCCATCTGCAGGTCTTCTTCGTTGCCGACGAGCACGTCGCAGAGTTCAACGATGTTTCGGAGCGTCGACTGGCAGGTATCCAGTCCGCCGGAGATCTGCCAGAGCTTGGCTCGGTAGTTCAGGTCGAAGCTGATGATTGCTCCAGCGTCCTTCGCCGCTTTCATGCCTTCGATGATGACTTCGGGAGTCGTCGAAGACAGTGCTGCGAAGATGCCTCCGCTGTGGAACCAGCGACAGCCGCCAGCTTCAGCGAAGATTCCCTTCCAGTCGATGTCGCCCGGCTTGAGCTGAGCGGCTGCTTCGTTCGAGCGGTTGTAAAAGACGACCGGTGCGCGGACGCCGCACCCCTGATCACTGTAAACGGTGGCCATGTTCGGACCGTTGACACCGTTGTGCTCGTACTCTTTGTAAAACGGAGTGACGCCCATCGCGCGAACTCGTTCTTTGATCAGATCGCCCAGCGGGTAGTCGACCATGGCCGTCGCGATGCCGGTGTTCATGCCGAAGCAATCGGAGAGGTTGGCGGCACAATTGAACTCGCCACCCGAAACATGAATCGCACACTGAGTCGCTTTGCGGAACGGAATGCGGCCCGGATCGATGCGGTTAACCATGGCTCCGAGTGCAAGAAAGTCGAGGCCACCTTCGGCGGGAATAGTCAGCATGGTGTTTCCTTTGAGAGTCTGAGTTCGTTTCGAGTTTGTGTTTCTGAGCGAACGAGCCCCAGGCAAGCGCGGGGCGAATCATTTGTTTCGCGAACGGAATGCGCCCGCAGTTGAATTTGGTGTCGCCGACAAAGCAGCCCTGCTGGTCGGAGGCGTCGCGTCCGCGACTTGCCAGAAAAGCACAACCGTCTGGCGGGCATAGACTTGGGAGTCAGTGCAGCACTGGCAAACTGCCAGCGGGACGCGGATTAGGGGCGGATAATACAGATTCCGGATGCAATTAAAAAGTTGGACGCCGAAAGGGCCGATTTCCTATGAAACCACTGGCGAACGTGCATCACGGTGGCCAGAGAGCCGGGTCCAGGCGGAAGCCGACTCATGCAGCTTCGGCAGCCTTGAAGCGGGAAGATTTTTGACCACGGAAGAAACGGAATGACACGGAAAAGCCTCGCACAGGTTCCGTGTCATTCCGTAATTTCCGTGGTTCCTCAATCCGAACGAGCATCAATCAGGTATCGCGACGAAGCAGTCACGCCGCCTCGTCGGCATCGTCGTCGTCGTCCTCTTCGTCGCATTCTTCATCTTCATCGTCTTCTGATTCGTCGTCGTCCTCTTCCACCTCGTCCTCTTCGTCCTGGGACTCGATGTCGGACTCGTCGGCCGAGTCTTCTTCCGCCTCATCCTCGACAAACAGCTGTGGAACGTCTTCTTCAACTTCCTCTTCTGGCTCGTCAGCTTCGGCCGGTTCGTCGCAACGACGCAGAGTGTCGGCCATTGGCAGATCGTCGAGGCTCCCGAAACCGTACTCTTCCAGAAATTGCCGGGTCGTACCGTAAAGATACGGCCGACCGAGCGAGTCATCTTCTCCGGTGATGCGGATCAGACCTCGATCCATCAACTGACGCAGCATCTCCGACGCCTGGACTCCTCGAATCTTGTCAACGTCCGCGCGAGTCACTGGTTGGCGGTACGCAACGATCGACAAAGTTTCGAGCATCGGTGGCGAGAGTTTTGCTTTAGCCTGCCGATTGTGCAGCCGATCAAGCCACATCGAAAACTGCGGGCGAGTCATCATTCGAACGCCGGTCGCCACTTTCTCGATCCGAAACGCCGCTCCGCCTCGATCCAGCTTGTCGTTCAGTTCTCGAACCAGCTCGCGCGCTTCCGCCGCGTCGGCCAGCGTTGCGAACTGAGAAATCTTTCGGAAAGACAGCGCACTATCGGCTACCAGTAGAACCGCTTCCAACCTCGCGAGCTTGCGGCTGCGACGAGTCGGATGCTCGGCCTTCGCGTCGGTCGACGAAGCACAAGAAGCGCCATCCGCCGACCGAGTCTGAAACGACCATTGCCAGCCGGACGTTCCCGACGAGTTGGCCGCCGCCGGGCAGCTGACTCTGGCATGCCATTGCGTCGACGAGGCATCGCTTGCCGGCACCCATTGCACGGCGGCGATCGCGGCAGGCCGTTGGCCCCAACCGGTCATCGATGCAGATTCCAGTTTTCGACCTGTGCGAGTACATCGCCGACGGCGATCAATGGATCGATCGACTCTGCTTCAAATCGTCGCGAGATTCGAGGATCGTCCACTGACGTCACCAGGCAAACGAATCGATAACCGTTCTGACCTGCATCCGGAGTCAGTCGGAACGTGCGGATTCCCAACTGATTCAAACGATCAACAGCCTGCTGCCAGGTTAAGGTCTCAACTTGTCCCGAACGAGTCGCCGATGCCGTCACGCGGCCACCGTTTGCCAGACGAGAATACCGTCCGGTGTTTCCGGCGTCGGCGAGCGCAGCCTCCAGGATCACGGCAGCCTCTGGGGATCGATTCAAAAGTTCTGAAGAAGGAGCGTCGCCCGTCGCGCCGCCTGACGTTGAAGCATGACTCGTTCGCGACGGCGCTGCCCGTGGCGGAATTGCAGCCTGCCCGGTGAACGACGGAGCGTTGCCCGGCGTAAGCTGTTCGACGCGCCGACGTCGCGATGTCGCCGCTGATGGACTCGCACTTCGGCTACTGCTGCCAGGGGGCGTTCCCGTAGAAGTCGTGCGAAGGCTGACTTCACTTCTTGTGTTTGCTGAACCAGCCAGCGGATCTCGCCACGAGAGTCGGCGGCGTGCCAGTTCGCTCGATGAAGCGTTCGCGACAACGTCGCCTGAACGCGTTCGTTGAGTTCGAACGTCGTTGTCGTACGGCTCAAACAGGTCCACCGACGAGGGTTGATCCGCTAGGAGACTCCGGACGAGCAACGCGTCCGACTGCCCGACGCGGCATTCGAACATCTGCCCGTAATCCGTTGACGCGGACGTCCTGGCGGATGGCGACGCAGACACCGGAAAGAATTGTGGAATCCCAAAGATGGCCATCATTGGCACAGCCGTCATTGGAATCAGCATGAGCAAAGTCTTGAACAGACTCTGGATACGGCGCATTCCGCCTCCCTGTGGAATATCGCGTGGTCAGTCGCTCGGTCTCCGTCTCCATCGTTGTCCCTCCCTGAACAACAATGCCGAGCGATCCGGTGATGATAGGTGACATCGCGAAAACGCCACAATTCCAGTTCTGCAGCCCGTCGCGACGCTCGACGGAAACGTATTTGCTAAGGCGGACTCGCTATTTCGGTGCGGGTTGATCGCGACCAGGCCCAGTCCTACACTGAGTTTCTGCTTGATTCTGATGTGATTCCGGCGGCGAACTCGGGTCTCGATGCGAGACATTCGCTCCGAAAACCGAGCCCACTGAAGTCTCAGATGTGCTGGTTGTGCGAAGCAGCCAGTTCAAACAATTCATAGAACCGGGATGTACTGCCATGACTTCTCACCTGTCACTGCCCAATGCGATCGTCTCTTCAGCGTCGCGAAAACTGCAACTCATTCTGGCGACCGTCGCAATTGTCATTTGCGGACTGGGCACGACGACAGCGGTGTCTCAGGACGACGCCAAACTAAAAGCGGAGGGAGTGCCGGGAGTCGTCACCACGGCCGACCGCTGGGACATTCACTACACCTACTGGGAATCCCCCATGGGGAAAGATGCTCCAGTCATCATTCTGCTGCACGGAAAAGGCCAGGCCCGACTCGTCTGGAAAGCGCTCCCATTGGCGAAAGAACTGGCGAAGAAACAGTTCGCTGTCATCGCCGTCGACCTCAGAAAGCACGGTGAATCGAAAGCTCCGGAAACCGCATCCAGCCAGGCAAAAAGTGACAAGCTCAGCAAATTCGATTATTTGGGGATGGTCGAAGGCGATCTGGAAGCCATCAAGAAGTTCATCTACGCCGAGCATCAGGCTCAACGACTGAACATGCGAAAGCTGGGCGTCGTCGCTACCGATATGAGCACAGCCATTGCTTTGAACTGGGCAGCTTTCGACTGGAACAAGAAGCCGTTCGACGACGCCCCGGTTGCGTCCGCGAGAACGCCGCGCGGCCAGGACGTCCAGGCTCTTGTACTCGTTTCACCCGTCGATTCGCTGACCGGAGTGGGGACAATTCAGGCCACGCGATTTCTTCGCAATTTTGGAATTTCGGTCCTACTCCTTTCGTCGAAGAAAGTGGGTTCAGAATACCGGACAGCCACAAAGATGAACTCGCAGCTCGGTGGTAAGCAGCAGGATCAGAAAGACAAACGAATTTTCAATTTTGGGTACGACCTGAAGTTGTCAGGAACGAACCTGCTCGCCCGACAACCACAAACTCAGGCGGGAGCTCAGAAGTTCCTCGAAGACCACGTCATGAAACACGTCGCTCCCTGGAAGGATCGCGAGTCACGTCTCAAATAGTCTTCGGGTTGACGCTTTAAGCGTCGCCACCAATCGCTCGTTGAAACACCGCGAGCCACACTGTCTGACAACCAGCATAAAGCCGATGCGACCGAAACCGTTGGTTTCCAGGCTCGGAGCAGTTGCTCCGTACGAACCGCCTGGGCAGCTGACACCAAACATTGGAAAGGAGTCCAGTCGATGAGCGAAGCTGTAGCGATCGTACTTGCCGCCGGAAAAGGCACTCGGATGAAATCCGACCTGCCCAAAGTTCTGCACGACGTTTGCGGCCAGTCAATGGTCGAGCATGTCTTTGACGCGGTCCGCGGCGCAGGGGTCACGCGAATCATTTGCGTCATCGGCCACGAAGCCGATGTGATGCGCGAACGACTCGGCAAGCACACCGACGTCGATTTCGCTCTGCAGAAAGAACAGAACGGAACCGGACATGCCGTGCAGATGGCCGCGCCGATGCTTGAAGGCTACGACGGACCAATCCTCGTCCTGGCCGGCGACACGCCACTGTTGCGAGCGGAATCCTTGAAAGGCTTGCTCGACGAGCTGACCGACAACGAAGCCGTTTCAGTCGTCGGCTCGGCGGTCACAGACAATAACCAGGGGCTGGGTCGGATTGTGCGGGACGCCGACGGAGCCTTCACGAGCATCGTCGAGGAGAAAGACGCCGACGAGCAACAGCGAGCGATCAAAGAAATCAACACCGGCTGCTACGCGTTTGATGCGAAGTCGCTGTTCGAATCTCTGGCCGAAGTCAAGCCGCTGAACACGCAGGGCGAGTACTACCTCACCGACTGCCCCGAGATTCTTCTCAAACAGGGCAAAAAGTCGCTTGCCGCTGCGAAGCTGGACATCGATGAAGCAATGGGCGTCAACACTCAGGACCAGCTCGCCGCCGTTGCCGACGTGCTTAACGCCCGAGCGGCGTCGCAACCGGCAGCCCGTAGGTCAGGCTCTGCCTGACGAAGTCCTCGCACGGCAAGTTCACTTCACTCAAACCGGTCCGTAAAACGAGAAAGGCGTCGCGAACCGAAATTCGCGACGCCTTCCTCTTTTAACAACAGACAAGTGCGGGCCAGTACTTGCGTTGCTGTCGAGTTACCTGCATAGCGACTGCCGTGCCAGTCTCGCCGAAATTCTGAGAAGAATGTTTTCAAGGCTCGAAGAGTCGCAAAATTGCAGGCATTTACTGCTCAACTCGTGTTGTTTTCGCCGTGGCTGCCATCTGCCGAGTGTGCGGTAACGCTCACGATGACGGTTGCAGAATCATGCACAGTCACTGGCATAGTTCAATTTTGATGCCAGCTATTTTCCGTGTCCGTGTTGGCGAGACGCGTATTGTTCGAATTTCGTGCAAAGACGCTAAAGCGACTGTGATTTTTAATTCGGAACGGCAGTAGGCTGGAACAAGCTCTGCGCAGTTCCGGCAGGACAGAATCAAAACCAGTCGAATTGCCGGAACTGCGCGGAGCTTGTTCCAGCCTACAAAAATTCACGACCTCGACGTGTGAGTGAATCTCCATTTTTGCGAGTTTCGTGTCGGTGTCGGGAAGTGGTTTCGGACGCGTTCCTCAACCGCCAGCATCGGCAGGGATCAACAGCACGTTGTCTCCGTCGTTGAGCGGTGAGCTCAAGTCGCGCGTGAAAGCCGACCCGTTGACATTCAGCAGCCAGCCCGGCGCGAGTTCTCCACCCTCGACGCAAAGCTCTGCGAGTGCCGGAAACTGTTCGCTAATCTGCGAGAGAACTTCTCGCAAACTCTCAACGTCGAACGTGGCCGCCGCAACGTTCGCGCGGCTGCGGGCAACTCCAAAAAATTCAACGTGTATCGAAGGCAAAGTTAAGACCGCTCTTGAGATGAGGATCGGACTCCTCGGTTGAGCTTTTGACAGATCACTGATCACGAGGAATGAGTCGAATTTCACGCACATCGATCAAAGCCTGAACCGGCTTAGACCGAGTAAAAACAACGAGTCGCGACGCCCCCGGCGGAAGAGTCACAGTGCCGAGCTTCCAGGTCGAGTATCGATCCCAGCGATTGGTCGACGGCACTCGGCCTTCGAGCGTCTGCCCGGCAACCGACAGCACGAGCTGATTTCCGGCGGAGCTCCGGTGGCAGGCGAAGTCGAACTCGACAGCGAACGATGTTTGAGCATCCGATTTCGGCAGGACGATCGTCCAGGCTGCATGGTCTGTTTCGTCGAGCCAGTTGCCAAGGTTTCTGAAGTGCTCCTCAACGATCAGGGTCGGACCAAAGACCGACGCCACGCTGGCCGGCAAACGGACTACTCCATTGTCAGACGGTACAACCTCAGCCGGAGTGTTAAACGGAAGCTCCTTCGGCTTCAGACCAGACGTCTCCACAAACGCGATGACATCAGCGATGTCCTGTTGCGAAAGGTCTTTCTCCAGACCTTCGGGCATCAGAGAACGTTGCGAACTGATCAGCTGATCCAGATCTTTGCGAAGCAGCACGTGCTCCTTTCCGTCAGTCGAAACCAGAGTCACGCTGTTACCGGTTTCGCTGAGCAGCATCCCTGACACAGACTTCCCGGCAGTCGTCACTGCGGTGTAGCTGAGAAACTTCGCTTCGACGGCTCGATTGGGATCAAGGATCGCCGTCAGCAATGCTTTGCCCGTTCGATCTTTGAGTGCCGCCAGATCGGCTCCGATCGACTTCCCGATTCCACGCAAACGATGACAGCTCGAACAACGCTTTTCGAAGACAACCCGCCCACGAGCATCGTCACCACTCAGGCTTAACGCTGGCTCAAACTCTTCAACAATTGCCTGACGGTCCGACGACGTCCCGACGTCAAACAGCTTCGTAGCCCGCTCACGAATTCCAGCGTCCCGGTGAGTCACCAGCCGCTCCCGCTGAGCCGCATCCAACTGGTTCGTCGCCAACTCCCCGGCCTCGACCGCTTCCAGAATTCGCAACGTCCAGTCGTTTCGACCAAGGAGTGTGTCGACGATTCGCCGACGAATCTTGGGAGTCAGAACCGCCCACCGAGATAACAACATGTTTGGAACTCGCGAATCGTCCGACTGTCCAAGAGCTTCAATGATTGCTGATTGAATCTTCGGCGGATTTTGAGCATTCAGCAAACTGTCTGACCAGAGTAGTTTTTCTGCTGCAAGTATCCCGGTGGCTGCCAGAAATCGAATACCAGCTACCCGCGTCTGATCAGGTTGTGTTGAATCTTCAACAAGCTTCTGGATGCGAGCTTCGTGAATTCTGATTTCACCGAGGATCGAATTTTGCTTCCATTCTTTCGACTCCTTAAGTCGTTTCCAGGCGTTGTCGTGTGTGCGAATTTCGGCAAACAGATCCACAGTCGGCTCCAGCGAGTCTACCCACTCTTCACCCCACAGTCGGTGAAGTTGTTGCTTCAACTGCCTCGTGACGATGTCGAACCGCCCGAGTGCAGCTGCCTGAACAGTCAGCCGACGAGTCATGGCACCGTTTTCTGGTTTGCTCCGACTCTTCACATTGTCCAATACCGCCTCAATATTCGACGCGTCGAGGGAGCTGAATACGGCGGCGATCAGATTCTTGTCATCTGAATGTTTCACAATGAACGTTGCCGCTCCCACTGTGGGATCGAACTGGTCCGCTGAGTATGCGAGCTGCATTCGGACGAGATAATCTGGATCGTCAACGAGCCCGGCAAGTTGCCGGTAGGAATTTAGCGGGTCCTTTTTCAGAGGATCGTTGGCCGAAAAAACCTGCCAGGACGGACCCCTTAGACGAGCTGCATGTCGACGTACGGCAGGGTGCGTGTCATCAAACGCGGCAATCGTGGTCTGGTAACTTGTCGGCACTTTGCTCGCGACAAGTGTGCAAAGGGCCTGAAGCCGCGTTGCAGGATTGGGACTCTTTGTGGCTAATTCACTGATCGTGGAGCGATCGAATTTTTCTTCGACACGATGGACGAGGATTCGCTGCGCAGCATCTCGCCACCAACCGTTTGGGCTCGAAAGCCGACTGATCATTTCTGCTGGCGGGATCTCGTCCCAGTCTTTCGCGAACCAATTGCGTCGCTGGTCGTCTGAACCAGGCGAAGTACCCGTTTCCTCTTCGTTGACCACTCCGCAACAGGCAGAATTCTCGTCGCGGACGATGCGGTAGATACGGCCCATTTTGTTTCCGGCTTGCAGATTTAACTTCTGCTGCCATTCGGGCGGAATCCACTCGGGATGCTCGATGACGAAGCGGTACATGTCGGCAACCCAGAGTGCGCCGTCCGGGCCGGTTCGGATCATGACGGGGCGGAACCAGGAATCGCTCGACGCCAGAAACTCGGACGACTTCTCGTTGGCTGATCTTCGAGCCGTAAAGACTCCGTCCTTTTCAGAAATGATCCGGCGTGAGACGAGATTGTGAACCGGTTCGCAGACGAACGCGTCGCCAGCAAATTCTTCGCCAAGCAGCGAGTCGCGATAGATCATCGCGCTGCACGCCGAGGTGAATCGGTTGGCTCGGTCATGATCGTTGAACCGTTCCAGTGTTTTGCTGATTGGAAAGACTGGCGATGCACCTGGCGGATCGAAGATCTCGCGGCGGGGATCTCCGGCGGCGGAATGAGGGTTTCTGCGGATGTACCGATCGTCGAGCGCGTAGTGCCACATCGGCCGGGAATTGTTCCCGCCGAACCAGTTGCCCCAATCATCGCGGCACCTGCCGAACTGACTTTGCCCGGACACCGTATCGATTAATCCAAAGTCCGGCTGAATCCGAACGTCGCGGCCTCGAATGTTCACCGAACGCCCCGGCCCGGTCACTTCATGGACCGGGTCAAACGGGTCACGATCGACGAGCCTGAATTTGGATTCGTCGTCGAACAGCTCTCCGTCCCCTACTCGATCAATGGCTCTAACATCGCCGCCGCTGTCGCCATTCGCGACGTGCAGCCAGTTGTCCAAACCGTACCGCAGCCCGTTGACTCGATGCTGCTGGTTGCCCTCGACAAAGCCGTCGTACAGCGTTTTCCGAACGTCGGCTTTCAGATCGCCGTCCGTGTCTTCGGCGTAAAAGATGGTGGGAGCATCGGTGACGATGACTCCGTTCCGCCAGCGATGAATTCCGGTCGGAAAGTTCAGCCCGTCTAGAAACACCGTCGCCTTGTCGTACTTTCCGTCGTGGTCGACATCTTCGAGAATTCTTATCTCGCCACCGGAAGCCGGCTTGCCGTCGGCATCCGTCGCGCCGTTCGGATACCCGCCCATCTGCACGACCCACAACCGTCCCTGGACGTCCCACTCGAAGGCGACCGGATCCTGAATCAGCGGCTCGGCCGCAACGAGTTCAGCCTTCAAGCCTGGCGCCACTTGAATCGCCGCCATCGATTCCCAGGGCGATCGGGATAACGGAAACGCATCGGGATCGGCATCCGGCGTTCTCAACGGCGAGACCGCTCCCTGCTCAATCTTCAAAGGCCGCAGCAGTTTCTCGACAGAGACCCGATGCATCATGTCCGGCAGGTCGGCGGTGAATTCGTTCTGCCAGCAAAGATGCCCGGAGTGAATGAAGAAGCCATTGTCTGAGCCGTCGAGCCGGGAGATCGGCGGCAACGCGGCGACAGCGGCTGATTCAAGCGGCTTCGCTTTGCCGGTCGCCAGCCAGTCCATCATCCAGATTCGAACGGAATCACGCCGCCCTTGGCCGTCACCGGCGACGCCAGGCTGCCGGTCCTGCAGGATCAAATCCTGATTGCCGTCCGCATCCAAATCCGCGAAACGCAGTCGAGGGTGCCCACGTCCTGCGAGTGCTGCGGAAACCTGCGAGGGAACCTCTGCTCGAATCCGCTGCCACTCGCCCGGCTTCGTAGTCCACCAATACACGATCGTGTGAATCGTGCCGTCGTCACGCTGGCGAGTCACCAGCGCGTACGCGCTTCCGGAGTTCGTCACCGGCTGCATCGTCAGGTTCAGAAGTTTTCCGTCAGGCGGCGCGTGTTTCGGAAAAACGTAATCGCTCATCAACAGCTGAAGCGGAGCATCCGGCTTCCACTGGCCGTCTTCAAAACGATGAGCGAAATACGGAACCGGATTCTCACCGGAGCGCCGGCGGATGTCTGATCGAAGTCCGACACACTTCAAACCTCCCCAATCAGGCAACGAAATAAACTGACCGGCACGGCCATACGGAGCATTCGGGTTACTGGCTGCTGCCTTCGTCAGGACGAGCGGGGCGAAGGACGGAGTCGTGTGCCACGTTCGTTCTTTGTTGTTCCAGACTCTTGTCGACCGGTCGGTCTCGTTTCCGATCACGACGTCCATGAATCCATCCTGATCGACATCGACCAGTCGTACGCCGTTGTCGCTGCCGTCTTCCGCTCGGAGCGGTTGCCCGGCCAGCAGGTGCTCGTTCAGCTGGTCGTGAGCTTCCCGAAAATTCAGAAACTTCACTTTCTTCCCGTGCTTCGCGACGGCGTGGTCGATCAACTCGACGACCTGCTCGGCCTTGATCCAGCCGTGCGGGTGAAACACGAGATTGAAAACGCCCTTCTTCATCACGGTGATGTCGAGGGCCGTCTTCATGTCCTCGACGGTTTTCGGATTGTTTGGCTGTTGCAGAAACTGGGCTTCCCAGTCGCTCGGCACCATGCAGGGAAACTCCCAGCACAGATCATTGATCACGTACGGGTAAGGATAGTTCTCGATCCAGTTAACAAAGTTGTCCTGCGCGATGCCGTTTCGCTTGAGCCCCTTTGGAAGGTACTTGCGAAATTTCTCTCGTCCGTCCTCATCGGTCAGCAGCTCCTTCGGGATCTCGGGGTCCGCCGACGTGTACATGCTGAAAACCGATGATGACAGGCTGAGGTAGTTGCCCTGCTCAGTCGTCCGATTGAAGATCTCCGAGAAGAACCGCGGGCTGACAGTGTTCAGCGAGTCGCAACACGGAGTCCTGAAAGCGACCGGCTTGTTGCCCGGAATTTGGCCGAGCAAATCGACGCAGCGATCGTAGGTCGACTTCGCTTTTGCCAGATCGCCGCCCTGGAGAATCGGGCAAGGATGGTCGACGGTGTGAACGTCGATGCTCAGCCCTTCGTCGATCCACGTTTGAAGCTGAGGATCGTCCGGCTTCACATTGCAGGTCATGATGCTGACGGGGGCTCGACCGTCGATCTGCTTGAGTCGTTGCAGAATCGGCCGCAAGTACGCCTCATACTTCGCCGTGACTCGCATGTCATCAATGGCCAACACGACGACCGCATCAACCCCGTCCTCGCCCACCCACTGCGGAGTGGTCAGCTTCGGGAAATTCGTGTGCGGGTACCACGGATTATTCTCGTGAAGATAGCTGAGGTCGGCAGCGACCAGCGTGAACTGAAAACTCAGCAGCGCAGCAACGGTCGTAAACAGACGAAACATCAGTATGTCTCCCTATGAAACGTGTCGAAAATAATTTCCCGATTTCAGTCGACTTGTTTGACCGCAAGCCGCAGGCGTGCGTGTTTCACCAGGCTGCGTGTGTGACGACCAAAGTTGCACCGGCACGGACTGCCGCCATCAAAGCACGCGCACGCCTGCGGCTTGCGGTCAAACGAGGAAGTTATTCTGAACCCATTCCCGCGAAATTACGCGAGGTAAGAATCGAACACGCGAACACGCTTCCAGTTGGCTTTGTTTTCTTCGATGTATGCCAGATGCCGCTCGTGCGTCTGGTAAACGTCGTGAGCGGCTTTATTTTCAAACACGACGTGCAGCGAGACGCTGTAGTCGTGGTCGTTGACCGGTCGAGTGAACTCGTCGCCGACGATTCCGACAGAGAAGTAAACAGTGCCGTCGTGACCGGACAGATATTTCGTGGCGGCTTCACACAATGCCTGGCGAGCTTCGGTCGAGTCGTCGATCAGGTCAAAGCAAACGATGTGAGCAAGCTGGCGATCTGAGTTGTCAGTCATTGGTTCCTCTGAATTCTCTTCCAAAAGTTCAAACGTGGATTTTCTCAGGCCGTCGAACCAGCCTGTTTCGCAGCTTTGATGCTGACAGGCGGTATGTTGGACGCCCTTCCGTCGCAGGGCAAGCGGCTCGAAAGCGGGCAGAACTTCCCGCAACTTGTTCCAGCCCGGTGCGAGGGTATACTCGCCGCTTTCTCACCCACGCTGGCTCGCTTTCGAGGCGTAAGCCGGCGTCGAACACTGAAATCTCTGCAGGAAAGTTGCCGCCGTGCTCGTCGAAATGGAGCTGTCGCGGATTATCATCAGCGAAATCAACGACCAGCAGGTTGTCTACCTGCGGGAAGTCGGTGGCGAGCGTTCGTTTCCGATTCTGATCGGAATCTTCGAAGCGACCAGCATCAATCGCCGGCTGACGGCTCCGTCACCGCCGCGACCGCTGACTCACGACCTGCTCAAGAGCGTCATTACGGATCTGGGAGCGGAACTGCAGGACATCGTCGTCACGAGCATGGTCGACCACACGTACTACGCGGTGCTGCGAGTTAAGACTGCCGACGGAAACATGATCGAAGTCGACAGCCGACCGAGCGACGCGATCGCCCTGGCCGTTCACCACGATCCCGTGCTGCCGATCTTTGTGGACGATTCCGTGCTCGAAACCGTCGCTTGAGTGAATCCACTTTCGGCGCGAAGCCTTTTACGACTCCTTTGAGGAAGCAGCGAAAAATGATCCTCGAAGGCATCGTCACCACGCAGAACTCAGCCGGCGATGTGAACGTTGCACCAATGGGACCGATCGTTGACGACTCGATGGAGTCCTTCGTCCTGCGTCCTTTCCAGACGTCGACGACGTATAAGAATCTCAAAGGCCACCCATTCGGAGTGCTGCACGTTGTCGACGACGTCCTACTATTAGCAAAGGCCGCGATTGGCCGGTTGGAAGAAACTCCTGAGACCTTTCAGGCGATCACAATTCCCGGCCGCGTGCTGAAGTCCGCCTGCCGGTGGTACGAGTTCAAGGTCGAATCGCTCGACGATTCGAAACAACGAACAAGAATCGAAGCGCAAGTCGTTCACGCTGGTCGGCTGCGAGACTTCTTTGGCTTCAATCGAGCGAAGCATGCGGTCCTCGAAGCAGCCATTCTCGCGACCCGCATTCACATCCTGCCGCCTGACGAAATCTGCGCTCAGATCGACGCTCTGCGATCTCCCGTCGAAAAAACGGCCGGCCGCGACGAACGTGCGGCATTCCAGCTTATCGACGACTACGTTCAGTCTTCGCTCAACGGAGGCGAAGGACGATGAGCAGCGGCCGACGAGTCACAGTGTCAACGGGTTCAAGGCTGCACTTCGGGTTGCTGACTCATCGTCCGAACTCTGGCCGAGAATTCGGCGGGCTTGGCGTGATGGTCGACTCTCCTGGCTGGACTGTTGCTGCGTCGGCAAGCGACTCAACGACGGATCCAACCGAGGATCGGATCGTGGTCGCCGATTCGGCAGCCGCTGCCAATCCCGAGGCTGAACAACGGGTTCGCTCATTCATCAAACGACTTCGCCAGGGTCAAGATGCCAGCGTTCCTTCGCTCGACATCAACTTGTCCCAAGCAATTCCTTCCCATCGCGGACTCGGCTCCGGAACTCAACTCGCGTTAGCTACCGCTCGTGCCATCGATGTATGTCTTAATGACGACCATGTTTCAGCATCCGGGCTCGCTGAACTGACTGGTCGAGGCGTGCGATCTGCCGTTGGCACCTGGGGATTCGACTCGGGCGGACTGATTGTTGATGGTGGGAAACTCGAATCCGATTCCGTTGGCTCGCTGGCCGCTCGATTGGATTTCCCGGCGGATTGGCGGTTCGTATTGATCTTTCCCCAAAGCTTTTCTGGCCTGTCGGGCGACGACGAGATCACTGCGTTCCGAGACCTGCCGGGAATGCCGCAATCGACGACGGACGCACTCTGCCGGTTAACCGTGATGGAGATCCTTCCCGCCGTTCAGGATCGAGACTTCGAGAGAGTCTCTGCAGCTTTCGAGGAGTACGGCCATCGAGCCGGCGAATACTTCGCGCCCGCTCAAGGTGGAGTATTTGTCGATCCTCGAATGGAGGACTTCGGCCGGTTGCTGGCTGAAAACGGAATCGAAGGATTTGCTCAAACTTCGTGGGGACCGACATGCGCGGCACTGTGTCGCGACGACGAGATGGCCCAACAGGCGGTTGAAATCGTCAAGTCTTCAGCAGAAGCCAGCCAGTATCAGTTCGCGATTGCTCACCCTTTGAACTGCGGGGCAACGGTCGAGATCAGCGAATCCTCAGGCAACTGAATTACTGCCAGTAGTTGCGGTCGAGCGTTCGGTAGTTGATTGCTTCGCTGAGATGTGCGGCCGAGATTTGATCGGCGCCTTCAAGATCGGCGATGGTTCGACTGACTCGCAGAATCTTGTCGTGGGCACGTGCTGAAAGTCCCATTTCTTCCATTGCGATCTTCAGCAGATTTTCGGCATCGGTTTCGAGTTTACAGTAGGTCCGGATCTGCTTCGGAGACATCCGCCCGTTGACCATCGCCGGCTGACCTTCGAAACGCCGAGTCTGCATTTCCCGCGCGACAACAACGTCCGCTCGCATTTTCGAGCTGTCCGTTCCGGATGTCTTGTTCGACAATTCGCGAAACGGCACGTTGGGCACTTCAACGTGAATGTCGATGCGGTCGAGCAACGGTCCACTGATCCGACCGACGTACCGTTCGACCTGCATCGGGCTGCAATTGCAGCCGCGTTTGGGATCTCCTCGGAATCCACAGGGGCAAGGATTCATCGCGGCAACGAGCATGAGATTCGCCGGAAACGTCACGCTGCCCATCGCTCGGGAAATCGTGACGCACGCTTCTTCCAACGGCTGCCGCAGGACTTCCAACGTGCGACGGTTGAACTCGGGCAGCTCGTCGAGAAACAGGATCCCATTATGGGCGAGGCTGATTTCGCCTGGTGCGGGAATACTGCCTCCGCCGACGAGTCCCGCTTCGCTGATTGTGTGATGCGGCGACCGAAACGGTCGAGTCGCCATCAAAGCCTGATCACGGTCAAGACGTCCAACGGCACTCCAGATTCGAGTCGTTTCCAGACTCTCTTCCGGATGCAGACGCGGCAGGATGGTTGCCATCCTTCGCGCCAGCAGCGTCTTGCCGGTCCCCGGCGAACCGATCATGAGGAGATGGTGCATTCCGGCAGCGGCGACAGAGACCGCACGCTTGGCATTTTCCTGGCCTTTGACGTCCGCATAGTCGACTTCGTACCGATCCAGTTCTTCGATGGCGTCTTCCCAACTGAACGCCAGCGGGTCGATCGGAATCTGCTCGGCAAAGTACCCAACAGCTTCGGTCAGACTTCCGACGGGAATGACTTCGAGGCCCTCGACGACCGCTGCTTCCCGACCGTTCTCAACAGGAACAACGATTCCCTGTTTGCCGTCCGCGCGAGCCCCGATCGCCATCGATAAAACGCCCTTAACCGGGCGAACTGTTCCGTCGAGAGCCAGTTCACCGACGGACGAGTACCTTGCGAGTCGGTCGGAATTCAGTTGATCGCTCGCCGCCAGCATGCCCAGCGAAATCGGCAGGTCGAACGAAGCCGCATCCTTCGGCAAATCAGCCGGCGACAGGTTGATCACGATTCGGTCGATCGGTCGTGTGTACCCGCTGTTGACCAGCGCTCGCTCGATGCGGTGAACGCTCTCTTTCACCGCCGCTTCGGCGAGACCAACAAGAGTCGTCCTCGGCATCGCCGCTGGGGAGATATCAACCTCGACTTCAACGGGGTGCGCCTCGATTCCGAGCAGCGAATACGTCGACAGTTTTCCCAGCATGAGCCCGCCATTCCGGTTCGGAACGGCATCAGAGCCGCCCGATCGTGAGTGAACAAGCCGGCCAATGAAGAGGGCTCTGCGTTATGCCAGAGCATCGTCAGCCGGTCAAACGCACAGTTCACGCCAGGACACGCTATCTGTCAACCCGTTGGCAACATCCGCTTCGCGTCTTCGCAAAACAGGAAATGCACAGTCGCAGGACAAGGTTCACCAGTTGATCACCTACCGAGGTGATTTCGGAGCGGCTTCGTCGTGGAATTCCGCCCAGCGATCCCAGGCGTAGCACCACTCCATCCACATCCGCAGCAGCGACCACAGCAGCCGCATTTTGGCGACGCCGTCGTTGGACATTGCTCTCGCGGCAGCAGCCGAAGAATTCACTTCCTGCCGCAGTCCCCAGCGTTCGGCGAGAATTCTCGCAACGGCGTCCGACGTCAGATTGGGCTCGACGGCTTCGTCGGTGAGGCCTGCTCCGTTGGCAAGAACGAACAATTCAAACAGCCGTCCGCGGTACGGTTCCAACTCCAGCGGCTTGGTGTTCGCCTCGGCTTCGTCCACGACTTCCTGCAGCCGACTGGCCACGTGCTCGATCAGCGCGGCCTGCGAGACAGGAGTGTCCAGTTTTACGTTCTCATTCACAGCACGGTTCCCGGGTTCGGAGCAATGAGTCAACAGGCTGGCATCCTACGACTTTCGAAACACGATTCCAACACGCCCGAATTCGAGTTGGTGGCCAATTGCCGAACTGAACTGCACCATTCGTGACAATCCGAACGTGCGTCACTCTTCGCGCCGCGTTCGCTCCCGCGTCCGGTAAAAGCGCTGCTTTTTAGCCGCTTGTCGGTGTAAAGGCACCGGACGCGCCGAGCAAACTCGATATTGCCTGATTTTCGGCGGTCTGATACGAGGCTTCCCGCTGCCGGTCTCCTCCTCGAACCCGGACGGGACGATGCTCTCTCAAAATCAAATAACCATCACGATCGCGGCTTTGTTCGTGATCGTAAACACTGCCACAGTCAGATCTTCAGGCTGGAAACCATCTCCAAAGCCAGCTTCGTCGGTGACACAAACGGCATTCCAGGAACCGTTGTCCGCTCCGGCGTTCGAGGCGGACGAAGAGGCGACTGCACCGCCACTGCTGCCGCCGATTCCGGATTCTGATCCTGCGCATGAGGCAGAAACTTCGCCCGTTGGAAAAAGTGAAGCTGCGGATTCCGTCGAGTTAGAAGTTCCGAATTTCGAACCCGAAGACGGCGAAGCGTCAGACGAACCAGGGACTTCGGCGAGCGTCGATGGCGACAGCTCCGACGCCGCGAAAAAGTCCGCTGCCAAAAAATCCGAAGGCAACGTCGCAACCACTGACGAGAAATCGGGTGGCAAGTCCAGCCTCAAGCTGTCCGATGCTGAAGAAGAGGAATCCGACGATGCCTTTGACCCATCACAATGGCTTGGTCGATGGAACGAGTCTTCGATGGACTGGGTTCTTCGCAACGGTTCCAACGGCATCGGCTTCTTCAGCCTGACGGCAGACACACCGTCGTGGGAGTTTGACCTGGACTCCCAGAAGGAAGGCCTGGAAACCGACTTCGGCACCGGCATCCACTTCGTCGACGGCCCCGGACACGTCGGCAGCGACCTCCCGCCACGATTGTTCGACCTCTTCTGGAACACTCGCTTCAAAGCAGAAACTGACTACGGCTTCGGCATCGACGCCAACTTTAAAATCGGACTGTTCACCGACTTCGAAGACAGCGTTCGAGAAGGCTGGCGATTCCCTGGACGAGTCCTCGCGTACGGTGACATTTGGCGTAGCAACTCTGAAATCGGACGCGTCGTCGCAGGCTTCGAGTACCTCGATCTTGAGCAAACAGAAATACTTCCGGCGGGCGGAATCATTTTCGAGCCGAATCCGGACACAAAAATCGACCTCTACTTCCCTCGCCCACAGATTCGACTCCGAGTGGACCAGGAAGCAAGCGGCGACCAGTGGCTGTATTTTCGAGGCGAATACCACGGCTCCGCCTGGGCCATCGAGCGAACGGCCGGCAATGCCGATCTGGTCTCGCTGACCGAGTACCGTGCAACGATCGGTCTGGAATCGATCCCCAGTGATAAGGAAGAATCGTCATCGTTTCTCGAAGTCGGCTTCCTCTTCAACCGCGATCTCGAATACCGCTCCGGCGTCGGCAACTTTCAGCCCGACGACACCGTCGTCATACGCTGGGGCAGCCGTTATTAAGGAACGTGTCGTGAATAAGTTCCCGAAATGATCAGAAGAATCTAACCACAGAGGCACAGAGACACAGAGAAAAACTCTCCTGTCAAACTCTGTGTCTCTGTGCCTCTGTGGTTAAAATCGGGAAGTTGTTCTCGACACGTTACTAAGTATGGGCCGAACATTGCTTGCCGCGTTCTAACCACGTCATTCCCGCGCAGGCGGGAAACCAGCAGGCAGGGATAATTAGTTTCCCGCCTGCGCGGGAATGACAAAAAACGCCGTTCTCATCGCATTGGGAAGATCTCTCGGACGCCTTCCTACACGAAACAGTCGGACTTCACGCAAGAATCCGATTCTGAACCTCTCCGTGAACGTCGGTCAGGCGGAAGTCGCGTCCTTGAAATCGGATCGTCAGTTGCTTGTGATCGATCCCGAGCAAATGCAGCATCGTGGCGTGCATGTCGTGAACGCTGACGACATCTTCTACGGCGTTGTAACCGAGTTCGTCGGTCGCTCCGTAAGTCATGCCGCCTTTCACGCCGCCGCCGGCCATCCACATCGAGTAACCCTTGATGTGGTGATCCCGACCGCTGCCCTGAGCCATCGGTGTGCGGCCGAATTCGCTCGCCCAGATAATGAGCGTGTCTTTGAGCATGTCCCGCTGCTTCAGATCCTTGATCAGTGCAGCCGTTCCCTGATCGCAGAGCTTTGCCGTTCCGGCCGATGCATTCTTGATTCCGCCGTGATGATCCCAGCCGCGATGGTAAAGCTGAATAAATCGCACGCCGCGTTCGGCCAGCCGCCGAGCCAGCAGGCAGTTTGAAGCGTACGTGCCATCCGCTCCTTTCGTGCCGTAAGACTCGAGCGTCTCTTTCGACTCGTCCGAAAAGTCCATCAGCTGCGGCACGCTGGTCTGCATGCGGAACGCCAGTTCGTACTGGGCAATCCGCGTTGCAATCTCCGGATCGTCGACCGTTTCGTTGCGGATGCTGTTGAGCTGCTGAACGGCGTTGACGGCGTCTCGCTGCTGTTCGGCCGAAATGCCTGGCGGATTCTTCACGTACAGAACCGGGTCACCCTGCGAGTGAAACTGCACTCCCTGGAACCGGCTTTGCAGAAATCCACTGTGCCACTGCCGCGCGGCGATCGGTTGATTCTGCCCGCCGCCAACTGAAGTCATCACGACAAAACCTGGAAGGTTGTCCGCTTCAGCACCGAGTCCGTACAGCAGCCAGGATCCCATCGACGGCCGACCACTGATCGACGTTCCCGTATTCATGAAAGTGTGAGCCGGATCGTGGTTGATGGCTTCGGTCTTGAGCGACCGAATGATGCACATCTCGTCGGCGACTTCGGCGAGGTGCGGAAAGATCGACGCCATCTCGATACCGGACTCACCGCACTTCTGAAACGGATGCTGAGGTGCCAGACACTTCAGTTGCTTACCCTGCAGTTGAGCGATCGGCTGTCCCTTCGTGTACGAATCGGGCATCGGCTTGCCGCCCATTTCAGCCAGCTTCGGCTTATTGTCGAATGTTTCCAGATGAGAACTTCCTCCGGCCATGCAGAGGAAGATCACCCGTTTCGCTCTCTGAGGAGCGTGCAGTTTCTTGATCGCTCCCGTCCAGCGGTCCACCTGCTTATCCGGCGTTGCCGATTGAGCAACCGACTGCTCCAGCATTGAAGCCAGAGCGTACGCACCAAGCCCTTGCGAGGTTCGACCGAGAAACGCACGACGGGCGAGTGATTCGTTGAACATGTCAGTCTTCCTGTTGATCTAAGACCCCCTCGCCCGCGGCTGAAACCGCGACCTCTCCCCCAAGGGGGAGAGGTGACATTGAATTTCAAGACGGCGTTGTCGGATCGGAAAGTCAGTTTGAGATTCGTTCCTCACTCATCCAAGCAGATCGTAAACAACCTCACCGGTTGGAACGAGCCGGTGCGGACGGTTGAGCTGATCGGGGATGAAACTGTCGTGCCGGATTCCCAGGCAATGATAAATTGACGAAACAATGTCGCCCGGAATCAGAGCGTCACGAGCGGGAAACGCTCCGGTCTTGTCACTCGATCCGTAAATCAGTCCTTCTTTGAATCCGCCGCCGATTAGCTGGAGGCTGTAGCAATAGTTCCAGTGATCGCGGCCGGCGCTGTTTCCGTTGACCTTTGGCGTGCGGCCAAAGTCGCCCATGATCGCAACGACCGTGCGTTCGAGCATGCCTCGGTCTGCGAGGTCGCCAACCAGACTGGCCACGCCAGCGTCGAGCTGCGGCAGCAACGTCTTCTTCAGTTTGACAAAGTTACTGCTGTGCGAGTCCCACGTGGCGTTGGCGTCGGGAGCCCACGACAGCGTGACCAGTCGCGTGCCGGCTTCGAGCAACCGACGAGCCAGCAACAGACTCTGACCGTAGATGTTTCGTCCGTAAGAGTCGCGCAACGAATCGGGCTCGGACGAAATTTGAAACGCCTGCTGCGCGGCCGGCGAGGTCAGCAGGTCGATCGCTCGATTCTGCAGACCGGTCATCCCTTTGGATTCGACCCGCGCTGCAACACGCGTGTCCAATCCGTCGAACAAGGCTCGCCGAGCCTGCAGTCGCTCTGCCGAGACGCCGGTCTGCAGCGTTAGTTCGGGGATCGAAAAGTCGGCCGCATTAGGATCTTTCAGAACGAACAGTGGATCGTGATGCCGCCCCATGAAGCCGGCAAAGAAGCCCGGCTGCGGAGGGCCCTTCGCACCTTCCTTCGTGATGTACGGCAGGACGACATGCGAAACCGCGTTCTGCTTCGGCGGGCGAATCATGCTGGCAACTGATCCAAGCGTTGGATAATCCGTCTGTTTCGCTCCCCCGCCGATTTCGCCACGATCGTGTCCGGTCATCGCTGCGTAAACCGCGGCGGCGTGAGCGTTGTTCACTCCATGGTGCATTGATCGAACGATTGTCGATCGATGAGCCAACTGTGCCATGCGAGGCAGATGCTCCGACATCTGATAGCCGGGCAGCGACGTCGAGATCGGCTTGAACTCGCCTCGAATTCCTTCGCTCTCGTTGGGCTTCATATCCCACATGTCGAGATGCGATGGTCCTCCGTTTAAGAAGATCACGATGCAGGAATCGGCACTCGCGTTCAGCCCCTTTGCCGTCGCACTTTCTTCAGCTTGGAGAAGTCGAGGCAGCGTGACACCCATCAGGCCCAGACCGCCGACCTGCAACATCTCCCGCCGCGAGTTTCGATCCGAAAGGGCGTTAGACAAATTCATGTTTCGGAGTCTCTGATTCTGAAACCGACGGGCGAGTCAGTCATGCCTCGAAAAACGGAGTATCGAGTGTGACCTTCAGTCTATGTTAAAGAAACGGGGAAACAATTCATTCCCGGATAGCCGCGGAGCGGCGACAGCATATAGCCTCGGGCGCAAGCCCGAGGTAATCGATCCACGTCGACCAGCAAGCCGCGGAGCGGCGACAGCGAATTCATAATCGCGTGTCTGCTGTCGCCGCTCCGCGGCTTTGGTCGGATTGGGACTGACAACCCCTGGCTGGCGCCAGGGGCTATATGCTGTCGCCACTCCGCGGCTGAAAATGATGAATCCAAAGATTGACGATCCTAAAGAAACCATCCACGGATTACGGCCTGTCTTACTCAGCGAACCGATGCTTCCACAGCGATCTGCCGGAACTTCGCTTCGGCACGATCGTACGCGGCTCGTGCTGCCGGGCGTTCTTTTTCTGAGATCCTCTTGTTGCGAAACTTCCACAATTGATCGATGACATCGAGACACCAGCGAGCGCTGTCTGCCGATGCTCGGATCGGCTTTCCTCCGACGATGACGTTAACCGGGTTTGTGTGAAGCTGCGGAAAGTGTCTGAGCGCCACCCAACTGCTCTCTCGAATGTCGACCGAAAAATCGACGTCATGCGGCTGCCCGTCAGCGGGAACATCAGCGGATGCAACTGCTTCGCCGTTGACGACGATCTCGACCTTCCGCTTTCCGCCGTTGACATAGTCCATCGAACGTGGAGCGTGCAGGTTGATCGTGTCGCCGACGATTCTTCGCCCGGCAGACGGCACGACATTTCCATACGCGACTCCGATCGGCGTGGCGGGTGCGAACGAAACTGTCGCTTTCACCTTGACCTTCCCGGATTTTTGCAGCTCCACATCTCCGAAGCCCGGTCGTCGATTCTCCACAGAGAAGTTCAGCGCGTGTGCAAAACCGTCCGACACGTACGACTTCCCGGCCGCGATACCGTTGCACCAGTCGCCGAAGTCGAGACGCTCGACCTTACCGAGTTGCACGTAGACTCGACCTTGCCCGACGCGGCGACTGCTCATGCAGGGAAAGTCCGTTTCGCCGCTCAGCTTGATCGGGAATCCGCAGTTCATCAGGTGGTACCAGGTGTTCCATTCCGGAATCCTCGCGGTGTCCATCGCGCTGATGAAATCGCAAACGCCCTCGGCCGTACTGACGCAAATCTCCAACGCCCCGCCGCCGTTCATGAATGGGATCGCCGTGTTGGGCAGTTCGTTGGCAGCTCGTTCGACGCTGCGCGAGAGTTCTGCAAACGTCAGTTGCTTGTTGCCGTCCGTGTCGATCTTCGCGAACGGCTCGGGCATCAGGACGGACTCGATTTCCTTCGCGTCCAATCCTTCGCTGGCGTCAGTGTCCCAGGTTTCGAGCAAACGCTTGCCTTCATAACCGGCATTCACCTGCAACGCCGAATGCGGGTAACCGGTCACTCCGCCCTGATCTTTGCACCATTTTAGAACTGGAACGGTCCACGTTGGCCAGCCGCGATCTTTCGAGCCGTCAGAACCGGGATAAGTCTGATCCTTCAGATTGAGCAGACACACGTGCCCGAGTGACGCGGATCCGAATCCACTAATTTCGAGGTCGTACTTCAGCAGCGTCGTCGACTCGCTGACCGCGTCAGCTTTCGGGCTGAAGTAGTTTCGCTGAAAGTCAAAGCACGGTCCCCACGTCAGCACGCAGCCGACGTTCAAGCCTTCACCTTTGACCTGCAGAAACATGTCCTGGGGACTGACGCCCTTCGTGGGCGAGTCGTAGTGCGAACACCCCGCCCCGTGGATGTGATGGTCGCCGCTGTAAAATCCGCTCAGCATCGGATCGACCCAGCGATTCATTCTCAGCTTCACGGGTGGATCGTGGGAGTCCTTCACCACAATCTTCTTCTTCAGTACGCGGTATTCGGGGCCGCGAGAAAAGTGCACGGTGAACTCGCCCGGCGGCAACAGGACGACGTCTCCGTGTCGTCGATAGATCTGCGGCTGAAAGAAGAAGTCAGGAGCCAGCCGCTTTGCCTGTGACGGATAGATTCGCTGAAATTTGTCGTAAATGATCAATCGTCCGACCGTCGGCTGACCGTTGACATCGTGGATCGCCAGCTTGACCGGAACTGCCGGCTTCACATCAAACAGGATCGGTACTTCACCTCGAAACCCGATGTCCTGCGTGCCGGCTCCGACGTCGAACTCCAGAGTCGCTTCGCGCTTACCGGACTCGCTGGAGTAAACCAGCACGATGGCATACTCGACTTCCAGCCCGCTGAGCTGTCTGGTCATCGGCGGCCGCTGAAACATTTCGACGGACAGGAATCGGTCAGTCTTACCATCAGTGTTCTCACCCTTGTTGAGTTCCGTCTGCGCCTGTCGCTGCAGAATCGCTTCCGCCGCACCCGAGTAAACAGCTCCACCTTGCGGGCTGCGAACTCTCAATTGATTCGCGACAGTGCTGTGATTCACGACTTTGATCAGCAGCGGTGTAAATCCTCCCTGCTGAATGATCGCCGCTCCGGGGCCGCGTTCGACTTTGACGCGGACTTCGGGATTCAACGAGACGGCCGCGACGACGAGCGGGTCGAGCAATTTCTGAATCGCCTTGGCATCACGCTCTTTCTGCGCTGTCGCGATTTTTTTAGCAACTGATTCCGGCAGTGGCTGTCCGAGAAACTCGAATGCCTCAACAAGCCGTCCAACGTTAGCCGCAAGCGGCTGCCCTTCGACCGGTTCGTAGGCAAGTTCCGCAGCGTTGGAAAACGTGCTTCTAAACGCCACTGAAACAAACGCGACCGTAACCCAGAGTTGCCGCATGATAAAAATCCAAAAGAGGAATTGTTTGACCCGAAGCCGCAGGCGAAGGCGTTTCGGATACGCAATAACGCCTTCGCCTGCGGCTTCGGGTCAAACGACAAACTGTGTCAGTAATCTTGAAACAGGTCACTTAGCTCAAACTTCCGGAAGCACCCACGGCTTGCGGTATTCCGGTCGAGTTCGCAGGGCATTGGCCTCGGGATCGTTTTCGAAGGTTTCGGTCTTCGCGTCGAAGGTCAGTTGACGGCCGACTCGGGCGGCGATGTTACCTGCGTGGCAAAGGACCGACGCCGGGTGGCCGACGGTTTCCAGATCGCACGCTGGTTTGTCTCGCGACTTGATGCAGTCGATGAAATTCTGAACGTGAGGGCCTTCGAAGCTGTCGCCCTTCACTTCTTTGATCAGTTTGTTTCGAGCTGTGTAGGCACTCCAGCCTGTGTTGCCGATCAGGATATAACCCTTGTCGCCATAGACCGCCGCTCCCTCGGACTGGCCATGAAACGCGTACGGAGCCCAGATTCGCATTTCGTAAGTCAGCAGTTTGCGGTGTTCGCCCGAGTGGTATTCGTAGTTGACCTGCAGCGTGTCGGGAAATTCCTGAGCATCGTCGAAGTACCACTTGCCGCCCGACGCCTGAATTTTTTTCGGCAAACCGGGGACTGGATCTCCTTGAGCTTCGCACGCTGCTGACAAGGCGGCGACAGCCATGTCGAGTCGATGCACTCCGTCGTTGCCGAGGTCTCCGGTTCCGTAATCGTAGAACCATCGCCAGCGTCCGTGGAAACGGTTTCTGTTGAATGGACGCTTCGGTGCGGCACCCAGCCAGAAGTCGTAGTCGATGCCTGCAGGCGGTTCGCTGTCTGGCGGAAAACCAATGGGACCTTGCTTCGTGCTTTCCCACGCTTTGGCGACCATGCATCGTCCGAGTGCTCCGGTCCGGATGAACTCCAGAGCGGTCTTGATCCGGTCGGTCGAGCGGTGCTGCGAACCCATCTGCACCACGCGTTTGTGCTTCTTCAGAGCGGCGACCATCGTCTGCCCTTCGACGATGTTGTGGCCGTCGGGTTTCTCGACATAAACATCGATGCCCGCCTGACAGGCCATGATCGTCGGGATGGCGTGCCAGTGATCGGGCGTGCCGACGACCAGGGCGTCTAGCTTGTAGTCATCGATGAGCCGCCGAAAGTCTTTTTCGGCGGCGGGCTTCGTCCCTTGCCGCTTCGTGACTTCGGCAACGGCCTTGTCACGTTTCGCACTGTCCAGGTCGGCGATTGCCACGATCTCAGCGTTCGGATTCGAAGCGAACGTGCAGTTCAGCGAGAAGGCACGGCCCCCGCCGCCGACAACGCCGACTCGAAGACGCTCGCTGGCCGCGGCTTTGGCCATTTGATGTCCGGCAAGAACCGTCGCGGCTGCGGCGGTGGAAGATGACCTCTTGAGAAACTGACGACGATCCATGATGGCTCCCTTTGCGGTTCATTGGAGAATCGGCTCACTTGAACTGCCGGAACGGCGCGGAGCTTGTTCCAGCCTACGGACTACGGACGCTCGGTTTTGTGTTCGTGCAGCCGGCTATCGTTTCGCACCGCCGGCCGTTCGTCAAACCGGATGAGCGATCGTCACATTTGGACCAGTCGTTCGGTCTGTCACTTTCCCGCAATACGCGGGTTTCGGGACGGACCGGTCATCCGCCACGCCTGGGAGAACAGTGACGATCGCGGAATGTCTGCCAATGCCGCAGTTGGTTTCGGATTCTCATTTGCATTTGAACCTCTGAGTTATCGCCGAGCGACTCCAGGTCCGAGTTGAGAGATACGGTTCACTCTGGTGAATCTGCGCGGAGAGTGTGCATCCTTTGAGAAACTCGCATGAGTAAACCTGATCTGAAAATGAAGACTCGCCTGGCGATGGGCGAGTTGCTGGATCGTGTGCTGGGCAGCGTTGCGCCCCGACATCCGGCAACTCCCTCACGAGCCCTCGATCTATCAGAACTGGAAGAACGCATTCTGTTGAGTGCGTCGCCGGTGATGGTTGTGGCTGAAATGGTTGACGCTGCGCCGGCCGATTCGATGACCGTCGAGTCGGCTACGGTTGGTACGGCTACGGTTGGTACGGCTACGGATTCGTCGTCGTCCGCAGACGCGTCGACGTCAACGGAGCAGTCAAGTTCGAGCCTTACCACTGATCCTTCGCAGACAGCGACTCGGGAACTCGTCTTCCTGGATACGAGCGTCGAGGATTACCAGACGCTGCTTAACGATCTGTGGGCGAATGATGATCCCAGCCGAGAGATCGAAGTCGTCCTATTGTCGAGCTCGCGGGATGGGGTGGAGCAGATCAGCGAGGCTCTGGCTGACCGCAGCGATCTGGATGCCATTCACTTTGTGACTCACGGGACTGATCGCGCGGTCAAGCTGGGGGCCACGTGGCTGAGTCTCGACAACCTCGGAGGCTACTCCGGGGAGGTTGCGGGCTGGGGCAAATCGCTCACGGGTGAAGCCGACCTTTTGTTCTACGGCTGCGATCTGGCCGCGAGTGACTCAGGCATCGAACTGCTCGAGAGCATTCAGACACTCACCGGCGCCGACCTCGCGGCCAGCACGGACGACACGGGCGCTGCAATTCTCGGTGCGGACTGGGACCTGGAATTCGAGATTGGTGAAGTCGAATCGCGAATTGTCTTCAGCCAAACGGTGCAGGCCGAGTGGCAAGGCCTGCTCAACACCTTCACGGTGACAAACACTAACGACTCCGGCGCGGGCTCTTTGAGGCAGGCGATTATTGACGCCAATGCTCTGGCGGGAACCGACTCCATCACCCTGGGAGCGGGAGTCTACAACTTTGATCTCGCCGGTGTGAGTGGCGAGAACTCCGCGGCGACCGGTGACCTGGACATAACCGATGATCTGATCATCATTGGGGCGGACGCAGCGACCACCATTATTGACGCCCAGGACGTGGATCGAGTGTTTGACGTCATCGGCGCAAACGTCACGATTTCGGGCTTAACGATTACTGGAGGAAGTGAAGTTGATGGCGCCGGAATCTTTGTTGATGGCGCTTCAACGCTCACTCTTTCCGAAGTCATTGTCACGGGGAACTCGGCAGCCGGTTCGGGGGCGGACGGCGGCGGCGTTCAAAATCTCGGAACCGTCAATCTGATGGACGTCGTACTCAGTACGAACAGTGCGGAACGCGGCGGTGGCCTGAGCAACGAAGGAGTCGCGACACTGACCCGTGTAACAGTGTCCGGAAACTCCGCCAACTTTGGTGGTGGACTTCGTAATGCCAACGGCAGCACGCTGAATCTGACCAACGTAACGGTTTCAGGGAACAACGCATTCTCTGATGGTGGCGGACTGTTCAACGCGGGCACCACGACGCTGATGAATGTGACAATCTCGGAGAATACGGCCAGTGGCGATGGTGGCGGTATCGCACAGGCCAACGGGCCGACGACAACCAACGTGACCAATTCAATCATCGCTGGCAACACAGCCACTAATGGCAATGACGTACGAAACAGCGTTGCGAGCGGTGGATTCAATATTGTCGGCAACTCGCTCAGCAGTGGCGGCTGGGTCGACTCGGATCAGTTGGACGTCGATCCGCTGCTGAACGCGATGGCTGATAACGGAGGTTTCACGCAGACCTATTCATTGCAGGGTGGCAGTACCGCCATCGATCAGGGAACCAACACCGGCGCACCAATCACCGATCAGCGAGGGCGTGCCAGAAACGACGGAAGCACCGATATCGGAGCCTTCGAAGTGATCCCGGCATCAGCCACGATTCTCGATCAGTTCAACGCTGTGTCCTACACCGGCAATGATGGCACGCAAGACTGGGACGGCGACTGGGTCGAAACGGATTCGGGTGGCATCGGCTCCGGCAACGGAAAAGTTCAGGTCCTCAGCGGTGAGTTGCGATTGCAAGGTGCCCCTGTAAGTGGAACAGACCCTAGCCTTGCTCGCGAGGCAAACCTTTCCGGTGCCACGGCAGCGACACTGACCTTTGACTATCGGACTGGATCGGGAGTCGAAAGTGCTGATCCGGACTCCCTCGTGCTGGAAATCTCCGGCAACGGGGGCACAAGTTGGGTGACGCTGGAAGACTTCAATAGCTTTGACGGTGTCAACTCTGGGAATCGCAGCTACGACATTTCAGCCTACATATCGCCCGACACGCAAATTCGCTTTCGCATCAATAACGGCTATGGCGGCCCAGACGAATACTTCTACGTCGATAACGTCCAGATTGAATACAGCACTTCGGCCAGCAATGTTGCTCCCACCATTGGTCTGCCTGGAGGGCCGCTGAGTTACACGGAAGGCGATGGAGTCGTCGTCATCGACTCCACAGCCACAGCCAGCGATTCGGACTCGTCGAACTTTGACACCGGGACGCTTACTGTCGATTTCACGGCAGGCGCCACATCCAACGATCGTCTGGCGATCAACAATGAAGGCACGGGTTCCGGGCAGATCGGGGTCAGCGGGGCATTCGTCGAATACGAAGGCACCAGGTTCGGTGCCTTCACCGGTGGCACCGATGGTTCGACTCCGCTGGTGATCACATTCGACAGCAACGCCACACCCGCCGCAGCTCAGGCATTGATGCGGAACATCACGTTCGAAAACGTCTCAGAGAATCCCAGTGAGTCGGCTCGTACCGTACGCTTCGTGCTGACCGATGGCGATGGCGGGACAAGCAACACAGCCACGCAAACGGTCAATGTCGCTGGTGACAATGACCTCCCGGTCATCACGTCGAACGGTGGCCTTGCAACGGCAGCCGTCAATACAGACGAGAATTCAACCGCTGTGACGACCGTGACATCCAGCGACGTCGATGGCGGCACTCCGATGTACTCAATCTCCGGCGGTGCAGATTCGGCGAAGTTTGCGATCGGTTCCAGTAGCGGCGTGCTGACATTCGTGGCGGCACCGGACTTTGAAGCACCGACCGATGCGGGTTCAAACAACGTGTACGACGTCACCGTGACCGTCAGCGATGGACATGGTGGCACCGACTCGCAGGACATCAGCGTCACGGTCACGGACGTTGCCATTAGCTCGGTGAGTGCAACAGGGTCGGCGACTGCGTCAGCTGGAGGCAGTTACACGCTCAACCTGAGCGCCGACGAAGACGCGACCGCGTGGACGATTAACTGGGGCGACGGATCGATCGACAATGTGGCAGGCAATCCGTCGTCGGTGATGCACACGTACGCGACCGGAACTGCGGGTTTGACATTCAATATTCTGGTCAGTGCCACGGATGCTGCCGGTAATTACTTCATGAACGACCTTGTCACGCCCACCGCGTTTCAGACTGGCGACGGTCTTTATCGGTTCGACGGACCGACAGGAGCGTTCGCACAGACATTCACCGATGGGTCGTTGAGCAATCCGTACGCAGCCATCATCGGGCCGGACGGGCTTCTTTATGTGGCCGGGCATACGTCGGACAACGTGGTGAGGTTCAATGCGTCGACCGGGGCGTTTGTGGATGAGTTCGTGGCCGGAGGCATAGGCGGGCTGAATGCCGCTGCCGGGTTAGCATTTGGACCGGACGGAAATCTCTACGTCAGCAATCAGATCGGCGACTCGATTCTGAAGTTCAACGGCACCACAGGAGCACTGCTCGGCACGTTCGTCACGTCGGGCAGCGGCGGGTTGAACGCCCCGGTGGACCTCGCCTTCCGTTCGGACGGCTATCTGTATGTTGGCAGTTACAACACCAGCAGTGTGCTGCGATACGACGCTACCACCGGTGTCTTTGCAGACACGTTTGTGACTACGGGGGCTGGTGGTCTCAGCGGCCCCGGCGCATTCGAATGGGGTGCGAATGGAAACCTCTTCATCGCCAGCAACAACAGCACGGTCAAGGAATTCAACGGGGTGACAGGTGCGTACGTCGGCGACTTCGTGACGACGGGGCTCGGCGGACTTGGAGAAGCCACCGGCCTGGCGTTCGGTCCGGATGGCGACCTGTACGTCGGAAGTTACACAACCGACGAGATCATCCGTTACGACGGCTCAACCGGTGCCTTAATCGGCGACTACGCCACTTCGGGCGGTAACGGGCTGGACGGGCCGACGACATTCACGTTCCTGCCGGATCATCAGGTTGAGGTGCTCTCCAACACGGCTCCATCGATTTCACTGCCCGGTGGAACACTCAACTACACGGAAGGCGACGGCGCGTTCGTTATCGACGCGACGGCCACAGCCAGTGATGTTGATTCAGCAGACCTCGACACCGGTAGGTTGACCGTCGACTTCACCGCGAACAGCACGGCGAACGACCGGTTGTCGGTCCGCAACGAAGGCACGAGTTCCGGCCAGATCGGCGTCAGCGGTTCGAACGTCTTGTACGAAGGCACGACGATCGGTACGTTCGCTGGCGGCACCGATGGTTCAACTCCGTTGGTGATTACATTCGACGGCAACGCCACACCCGCCGCAGCTCAGGCATTGATGCGGAACATCACATTCGAAAACGTCTCGGAGAATCCCAGTCAACTCACTCGCACGGCGCGTTTCATGCTGACTGATGGTGACGGCGGAACCAGCAATACCGCCACCCAGACGGTTCATGTTGCTGCGGTCAACGACGATCCGGTGACCGCGAACCTCGACGGAGACACGCTCAATTACACCGAAGGGGGTGGAGCCGTGCTCCTTGAGCAGGGTGGCGACGCTGTCGTCAGTGACGTTGACTCAAGCGACTTTTCGGGCGGGGAATTGATCGTCGAAATCGATGCTGGGCTGGTGGCCGCCGAGGACGTTCTTGCAATTCGCAACGAAGGCACTGCCTCCGGCGAGATCGGAGTCAGTGGAACCGACGTGACGTACGGTGGGACGGTCATCGGAACGTTTACGGGCGGCACCGGAATTGCGCCGTTGACAGTGACATTCAATTCAAACGCCACACCTGCCGCGGTGACAGCTCTTGTCCGGAACGTCACGTACGAAAACACCGGTGGCGACATTCCCACGCCCGGCGCACGCAGCGTTGCCATTGACATTACCGATGGCGACGGCGGGGCGAGTCCGACACAAAACCTCACGATCAACGTCGCTGCCGTCAACGACGCGCCGGTCGCCGATTTGAACGGGGCTGATGACGGCGGGATCGACTACTCGACAACGTTTGACGAAGGCGACCCGCCCGTCAGCATTGCCGATACCGACGCGACGATTACCGATCCGGACCACACAACTTATCAAGGGGTCGGAATCAATATCGGCGGCTTCGTGGATGGAACCAGCGAGCTCATTCGAGTGAATGGTGAGCAGTTTCAGGCCTCGGTCAGCCGAGTTGCCACCACGACCGTTGGTGGAACACTCTTCGACCTGGATTTCGACGGTACCGGATTCACGATCACGGACAATGGGGGCGGAACGATTCCCGAGGCCGATCTGCAGGCACTTCTGCGGACTATCACATACGAGAACACGTCACAGAATCCGACGGCCGGGAACCGTACCTTCAACGTTATTCCCCAGGACGCCAGCACCCTGAACGCGACGCCCGCAGCAGTCAGCACGGTAACCGTCAGTGCTGTCAACGATGACCCCACCAACGAGGGGTCGCTACCGACTGACGTGAGCGTGACCGAAGACGTTTCATCGTTCGTCGATTTTCCGGACATCGACTTCGCTGACGTCGACCACAACAATCAGCTGGTGACATTGACGTTTCGGACAAGCACCGGCGGCAACCTGATTGCCAGTTCTGATCTGGACGTCATTGTCGCGGGCAGCGGCTCCAGCGTGCTGCAGTTGACCGGCGGCGTGGCCGACATCAACACCTTCATGAATTCGCCCACGCGCGTCTCGTACCTGCACGGAACGCCGCACACCAACGGCGACAATGCGGACACGATTCAGGTCGAAGCCAACGACCTTGGCAACACCGGAACTGGCGGGGGTGGCACGGTGGTTTTCGGCACGGTCAACGTCGACATCACCGCCGTGAACGACGCTCCGACGATCACAGGAATCGCGGATCAAACGCCTCTGGAAGACACGGCGACGGGAGCGATTGCGTTTACAGTCGGTGATGTCGAAACGGCTGCCGGTTCGCTGATCGTCACCGCCACGAGCGACGATCAGACGCTGGTTCCGGATGCGAACATCACGCTGGGCGGTTCGGGAGCGAGTCGGACGATCAACGTGCTGCCCGGCCTGAACCAGACGGGCGGCCCGGCGACAATCACGGTGACGGTTGACGACGGAACCACGACGACTCAGACGACGTTCGACGTGACGGTCACGCCGGACAACGACGCTCCGACGATCACAGGAATCGCGGATCAGACGCCTCTGGAAGACACGGCGACGGGAGCGATTGCGTTTACAGTCGGTGATGTCGAAACGGCTGCCGGTTCGCTGATCGTCACCGCGACCAGCGATGACCAGACGCTGGTTCCGGATGCGAACATCACGCTCGGCGGGTCGGGAGCGAGTCGGACGATCAACGTGCTGCCCGCCTCCAACGAGCACGGCGGCCCGGCCACGATTACGGTCACCGTCGATGACGGAACGACGACAACTCAGACCACATTCGACGTCACAGTGACGTCGGTGAACGACGACCCCGTCATCACATCCACGGCGACGCCGAGCGTGAATGAGAACCAGTCGTCAGTGGTGACCATCACTGCGACCGACGTCGATCAGCCTGCTCAGACCATTACGTACGCAATCACGGGCGGGGCGGATGAACTGGAGTTCGCGCTCAACCCGACATCCGGGATACTGGTGTTTCTCGGCAATCGCGATTTCGAATTTCCGACCGATGCCGACACGGACAATGTCTATGAAGTCCAGATCACGGCGACGGACGGCAACGGCGGCAGTGATGTGCAATCCATGTTCGTCACCGTCAACGACCTGAACGACAACGCTCCCGTGATTACGGCCAGTCAGGCGTTCAACGTTTCCGAGGACGCCGTCGACACGACCAGTCTGGGCAGCGTTGCGGCAACGGACGCCGATACAGTCGGCAGCCTGCAGAGCTGGACGATTACCGGGGGAAACACGGGCAGCATCTTCGGCATCGATCCGGCGACGGGGGAACTGACCGTTGCGGACAACACGAACCTCAACTTCGAAGGGACGTCGTCATACACCCTGAGCCTGACAGTTTCGGATGGCACGAATTCATCAGCCGTGGAAACCGTCTCGATCATCATCGATGACGCGAACGACGACCCGACCATTACGTCCGCCAGTTCGGCCAGCGCGCCCGAGAACCAGACCGCCGTGATGACGGTGACGGCCAGTGATGAAGATCTCCCGGCTCAGACGCTGACGTACTCGCTGACCGGTGGCGCTGACCTGGGCGCATTCGCGATCGGCAGCAGTTCGGGCGTGTTGACGTTCGTGTCGTCGCCGGACTTCGAAACTCCAACCGACGCTGGAATGAACAACGTCTACGACGTCGAAGTGACCGTCAGCGATGGAGTCGGCGGCTCCAGCGTGCAACTGGTCGCCGTCACCGTCACCGACGTTAACGATGCTCCGACGATCACCGGTCTGGCAGGTGACTCGACCTCATTCAACGAAAACGACCCACCGAAGAAACTGGATACTTCCAGCGATGCGGTCGTCAGCGATGTCGATTCGGCGAACTTCGACGGGGGGAATCTGACGGTATCCATCGTGGCCGGGGGTGTCGGCAGTGAAGACGTTCTGTCGATCATCGATGACGGCAACGGTGCCGGCGCAATCGGCTTCGATGGTTCTAACGTCACGTATGGCGGAACCTTGATTGGCACGGCCACCGGCGGCACGAGCGGTGCAGATCTGGTCATCACGCTCAATGCGAATGCCGACGCTACATCACTGTCTGAGCTGATTCACAACGTCACGTACGAAAACATCGTTTCGAATCCGACCGAACTCACTCGCTCGATCCGCTTCAACCTGAGTGACGGTGACGGCGCGACCAGCCCGAATTACGACACGTCCGTGGCTGTTGCCGGCAGCAACAATGTGCCGACAGTCTCGCTCCCCGGCGGCCCGCTGGCTTACACGGAAAACGACGGAGCCGTGCTGATCGACGGCGCGGCAACTGCCGACGACGTTGATTCTTCCAACTTCGACACCGGCACGCTGACGATCGACTTCACGGCGAACGGTACGGCGAACGATCGCCTGGCCATCAACAATCAGGGCACGGGTTCAGGGCAGATCGGCGTCTCCGGATCGAACGTGACGTACGAAGGCACGACGATCGGCACATTCGCCGGTGGCACCGACGGTTCGACTCCGCTGGTCATCACGTTGAACGCGAGTTCTACACCGACTGCGGCTCAGTCGCTGCTGCGGAACGTGACCTTCGAAAACGTCTCCGAAGAGCCGAGCGTTCTGGCTCGCACCACTCGATTCGTACTGACGGATGGCGACGGCGGCACGAGCGCTCCGGCCACGCAGACGATCAATGTGGCAGCAGCGAACGACGACCCGAGCGGTTCGGGATCGCTGACCACGACAAGTCTGAACGACAACGCCGGAGCGACGAATCTGTTCGGCGGGCTGAGCGTCACCGACGTCGACACGGGCGAAGCCGATCTGTCGCTGACGATCACACTCACGACACCGTCGGCGGGAACGATCTCAGGTGGTGGCTTCACCGAGACCGGAGTCGGCACGGGCATCTATACGGCGACGGGTCTGACGACTGCGACCGCCGACACGGCTCTGGACAACGTGCAGTTCACGCCGACTAACAACACCGGTTTTTCCGGCACGTTCAACACCGCTATGAGTGTGACGGTCGATGATCAGGGCGGCGGCGGAGAGCAGACGGTGCTCGCCGCGACCACGGTCACGATCACCCGCATCAACGATAACCCGAGCGGTTCGGGATCGCTGACGACAACGAGTCTCAACGACAACGCCGGCGCAACGAATCTGTTCGGCGGGCTGAGCGTCACGGACGTCGATATGGGCGAAGCGGATCTGTCGCTGACGATCACGCTCACGACACCGTCTGCAGGCACGATCTCAGGCGGAGGCTTCACCGAGACCGGAGTCGGCACGGGCATCTACACCGTCACTGGACTGACCACAGCGACCGCCGACACGACTCTGGACAACGTCCAATTCACACCGACTAACAACAGCGGTTCGTCCGGCACGTTCAACACGGACATGAGCGTGACCGTCAACGATCAGGGTGGCGGCGGGGAGCAGATCGTGCTCAGCCCGACGACAGTCACCATCACTCATATCAACGATGCACCGGTGGTTGATCTCAACGGTGCAGACGGAGCGGGCGTTGATTACTCGACGACGTTCCAAGAGGGTGACTCGCCGGTCAGCGTGGCGGACACTGACGCGACGATCTCCGATGTGGACGACTCTACCTATCAAAACCTCGGAGTAAATCTCAGCGGATTTGTCGACGGCTCCAGCGAAGAGATTCGCATTAACGGCGAAGTCTTCACCTATGCCGTCGGCAAAGTGACGACGACGACAGTCGGTGCGACGTTATTCAGTCTCGACTTCGACGGTACGGGTTTCACGATCACCGAAGACGGCGGCGGGACGATTCCAGTTGCCGACATTCAGGCTCTGTTGCGAACGGTCTCGTACGAAAATACCTCGCTGAACCCAACCGCCGAAAACCGTACGTTTAATATCATTCCGCAGGATGCCGGCAGCTTGAATGGGACGGCGGCGGTCAGCACGGTCTCCGTTACTGGAGTCAACAACCGACCGACGCTGACAGCGTTTGGAGATTCGGTCGACACGACTCTGGAAGACACGGAAGTTGAAATCAGTTTCGCAGAGATCGCGGCGCAGGGAAATGAAAGTGACGCCGACGGCACGGTGACGGCGTTCGTTGTGAAGAGTGTTTCTTCCGGCACGTTGAAGATCGGCCTGACCGCAGACACTGCCACTGCCTACTCAGCCGGCGTCAACAACGTCATCGACTCAACGCTGAATGCTTACTGGGCGCCGTCGCTGAATTCCAACGGAACGAAGAACGCCTTCACCGTCGTGGCGCGGGACAACCTCGGTCTGGAATCGATCGGCAATATCGCTGTCCCGGTTGACGTGACTGAAGTCAACGATGCACCAACGGCGACGATCGTCCCCACCGGCATCGGATTCACCGAAGACGATCCGTCAAGAACAATCGGCGGCGCGTCAGTTTCGGATATCGACGCCGGCTTGAACGACATTTCTGCGACGTTGTCAGTGAGCAACGGTGATCTGAATCTGACGACAACAACCGGCCTGAACTTCACCGCCGGAGCCAACGGCACATCGACGCTGACGTTTGAGGGAACGGTTTCCGAAATCAACAACGCACTCGCCACGTTGGCATACCAGCCGGATCCCGATTTCAACGGCTCGGACACACTGACGTTGTTTGTTGACGACCTTGGCAATTCAGGCGGCGGCTCAAAGACGGCGATGGACACGGCAATGATCACGGTCGCTGCGGTCAACGATGCTTCGACGCTCGATCTGGACGGCAACAACGACTCAGGTGCAACCGTCAATGATTTTGCACAGAGCTTCCTCGAAGGCGGCGGGCCGGTCAGTCTGGTTGATGACGATGTCACACTGTCCGACATCGATTCCGCCAACCTGTCGAGCATTCTGGTCGTCCTGA
>Ga0316208_1000532_pt1 | contig 44888 bp, 35 predicted proteins | sample 3monopyrite_MG_FD_204944 | JGI IMG/M metagenome (GOLD analysis project Ga0316208, IMG submission 204944) | Microbial mat bacterial communities from mineral coupon in-situ incubated in ocean water Damariscotta River, Maine, United States -... | ecosystem: Environmental > Aquatic > Marine >...
AATTTTGAACGAAATTCTTTACGGGATAACTCTTTTAAAATCTTCATACCTTTTCCTTTTGATACAAGATTACAGCTGTTGAACGTAAACTATTTACGTTGTGAGATTTAAATGGGTAACCCTATTTCTTAATTCGTTAGTATCCTTGACATTCATGCAAAGCCTTTTTTCTCCATCCCAATTATTTGAGTACGAACCTTCCTCTTTATAGCCTGACACTTTGTAATGAGCTTTTAATTGACTTATTTCATTATCGTAATTATAGAATACCAATTTTTTGACTTTTTCTTCGCAATCATTTTTGTAAATTTGGTCAATAATGGCGTTTAGTATTTCCGCCTTTTCAATCCTTTCCAATTTTCTTTTATTGAACCCTTTATTTTTAGGTATTATATCGTAAATGATATCTGAAATTTTCTGATTGTATGATAAGGTATTTTCATTCAGCTTCCATGGTAAACCTCGATAATTGTTACTCATTTCGATGCTGGTAACTGAATCAGTATAGTGCAGTTGAATTTTTAAAGAACCTCCTCCAGAACTATGTAAAGAGATGTATCCTTTATTCAAAAATCTTCGCTGAACTGCATCAGAAATATTAAAAGAGTCAACCAATTGCTCTTTAATAAATTGAGATTGTTGAATATTCCAAGCTGGCGAACTTGGCCACCTTTTTTTCTAAAGTTTTCTGGATAAATTGAAAATCTCTTCCAAATTGACGTTAAACCATTTGTAATCATATCCGAGGTCTTTAATTGATAAACTGTCTTTCTTTCTATTTATCTCATCTATTAGTTCAGAGATGTATTGTTTTGAAATTGTACCGAGTACTTTGGATTTAGTTTTCTTCTTTTCCTTTTTAAAGTCTGTTTCATAGAGGGAGAATTGTGTTAATTCATAATTGTTTTCAGTTAAGTTCAACTCATAATAGTATTCGAATTTTCCTGTATAACCGTCAATGGAAAAATCATGGATTGTTATTCGATTTGGTGAATTGTTTTGTGCCTCTGTTTGATTTGAATAGAACAGAATCGGTATCAGAATATATATAAGTTTAATACAGCTCATTCAATTTATTCCTATAGCTACAACGGTGGGATAAACACAATTGTTTTTATCCCACACTTGATTTTCATTCAAACATAATTAATCTAGTGAAATTTTTCAAGAACAAGGAGTTGTTTGTTTCACTTTCAAAACAAAACCTTAAACTATCATGCATGCGGTCTCAGGTTTGTCCAAAATAAAAAATCCCTACTCTACGAGTAAGGATTTTTTGAGGTCTCTGGCGGATTCGAACCGCCGTAGATGGTTTTGCAGACCACTGCCTAGCCACTCGGCCAAGAGACCATTGTTGCGCAAATGTACTAAATTTTTGAGTTAACTACTATCCCTCAATGATTATTGCGACATTATTTACATCACCGTTAATCGGAGGGCAAATTTTTATCACCTTAACACGCAGAGAATAAATAGTATCTATGTCATTTTTTATTCTGGTAACAATGCGCTGTCCCACATGCTCAATGAGTTTCGAACGAATCGCCATTTCTTCTTCAACTATTTTATTTACAGCAACATAGTCAATTGTTTCTACCAACTCATCAGATGCTGCAGCTTTACTGAAATCAGTTGTCATTGACACATCAACAACGTAATTCCCTCCAATTTTTGCTTCTTCAGGAAGACACCCATGAAAAGCATAAAGCTTTATTCCATTAACTTCTATAGTGTGCTTCATGCTTTGGCGTTTGCTTGTGATAAAGCTTCTATTCCAGCATTAATTCTATACAAAGTTTCTTCTTTTCCCAAGAAAGAGGCAATGTCAAACATACTTGGACCCATTCCTCTTCCAGAAAGTAATAGCCTGAATTGCGGAAGAACAGCTCCAATGCCTATTTCTTTCTTCTCTAAAAAGGATTTAAAGGCAATTTCGATAGCTTCAGAGGAAAAATCAGTAAGCTCAGAAAGAACGGCTTTAAACTCTTGCATGTTTGTTTCTGCGTCATTCTTCCATTTCTTCCGAGTTGTTTTTTTATCGTAAGAAGTGGGTCGTTCCATTAAATAAGAACCTTCACTCCAAATGTCTTTCACAAATGTTGCTCGTTCTTTTATTAACTCACAAACTTCTGCCAAGCGGTTAAGGGGGTAATTTGAATTGATTTCTTTTTGAAGCAACTCAGCAAGAACATGGTTGTCTGCTGAACGAATATATTGTTGTTGAAACCACCGAGTTTTATCTTGATCAAACTTTGCGCCAGCTTTAGAAACTCTATCCAAAGAAAACGCCTCTACTAATTCTTCCAAAGAAAAGAGCTCTTGTGTTGTTCCAGGATTCCACCCTAAGAAAGCGAGCATATTGATAAAAGCACCCGAAAAATAACCGTTTTCTCTATATCCAGAGAATATTTCTCCTTCTGCAGTGGTCCAATTAGTTGGAAAAACTGGAAAACCAAGTCTGTCGCCATCTCTTTTTGATAATTTACCGGGGCCATCTGGCTTTAATAATAATGGTAAATGAGCAAATTTTGGAGACTCCCAGCCAAACGCCTCATATAACATGACATGCAAGGGAGCTGAAGGCAACCACTCTTCCCCACGAATAACATGAGTAATTTCCATGGTATGATCATCAACAATGTTCGCTAAATGGTACGTCGGCATTCCGTCGGATTTGAATAACACTTTGTCATCCAAATTGTTGGTGTTTACAACAACCCAACCTCTAATTTCATCTTCAAAACGAATATCCACGTTACGAGGCATCTTCATTCTTATAACATAAGGGTCACCATTCTCTATTCTCTTTTTCACTTCATCAGAAGGCAAAGAGATAGAGTTTTGCATGGAATTTCGCGTTACACTGTTATATTGCCAATTGGACATTCCCATTTCTTTGGCTTGTTCACGCATTTTTGTCAAATCTTCCGAAGTGTCAAAAGCATAATATGCTTTTTCATTTGTAACTAGTTCTTCTGCATAAGGTTTATACATCGCCTTTCTTTCAGACTGAATATAAGGACCAAAATCACCTCCTATCCCAGGACCTTCAGTTGGCATTATTCCACACCATTTCATAGCGTCCATAATATAGTCTTGTGCTCCTTCCACAAAACGAGTTTGATCAGTGTCTTCTATTCGAATTACAAACGCTCCATTATGCTTCTTCGCAAAAAGGTAATTATACAATGCAGTTCTTACTCCACCCATGTGAAGAGGTCCAGTTGGCGACGGTGCAAAACGCACTCGAACAGGTCTGTTAGACATAACTAATTTTTAGTTTATTAGGGTGCAAAGGTAAGGATAATTTGTTGTCGATGGCTTCAACAACCTCCTCCTCTGTATAAAAGAAAACAAATTAATCCTAATTTTAGGGTTGTGAACTGATACTCTCGAAGTCCAAAAATCTTAAAAATGAACGGAGTTAACACATAATTGTACAGAATTAACGTTATTTGTATATAATACAACGCTTAAAAAATGTAATTTAGTTAATCTTATGAGTGCATTTGACAGATTAATAGAACAAGTAGATACGTTTATTCGTAAGTTCTACAAGAATCAAATTGTAAAAGGCCTCTTGCTTTTTACCGGAATCTTGCTGTTTTCTTTTTTACTGGTCATTACCTTAGAATATTTTGGTCGATTTAATTCTTACGTGAGGGCAGGATTATTTTTTAGTTTCATTGGTGTTAATGTTTATATTCTTTCTAAGTTCATCGTCATTCCAACAATGCGACTAAAGTCTTTTGGAAACAGAATTAATAGGTACCAAGCGTCGAATATTATTGGAACCTACTTTCCTAATATTTCGGACCGTTTGTTGAATACGCTGCAGTTGAGCGATCAAATAGATCAAGACTCAGCAGATTTTGAACTATTAAACGCCTCTGTGCAGCAGAGAAGCTCATCCATGAGTGTGGTTCCTTTTGCAGACGCTATCAATATTGGGGAGAATAAGAAATACCTTCCTTGGGTGTTGCCCGTGCTACTTATCTTGTTTTTTGTTGCCGTTTTTAGCCCCTCTATGTTAACACAAGGAACAGAGCGAGTTGTTAATTTTTCGCAAGAATTTAAAGTTCCAGCTCCCTTTGAGTTTTCTTTCATTGGAAATAAAGAGTCTGTGGAAGAAGGAGAAACATTTACATTCAAACTTGAATTGCTTGGGGATAATATTCCAGAAAAGGTATTCATTAAATCTGAACTGGGGCGGTTTTTATTGAGTAAAGTTTCTAAAAATGAGTTCAGAGGACAAATTCCTCAAGTGAGAAAGTCAATGCAGTTTCATTTTGAAGCAAACGAGTTTAACAGCAGTAATTTTTCGTTGAATGTTATTGCAAAAACCGCAATCGGAAAATTGCAAGCAACAATTGTTTACCCTCCTTATTTAGGTTTAGAGAATGAGATTATTGAGAATGCAAGCGATTTAACAGTTAATGAAGGCTCAGAAATTAGTTGGAGCGTCTTAACAAAAAACACAAGCAACATTGAATTTTGGATTGACAATAAAAAGAAGATTTTTAATGAAAAAGGATTTAAGTTTAGAAAGAAATTTAATGAGAACACAGAAGGAAAAATTGTTTTAGAGAATTATCAAAGCAAAAAAAGAGACACGACTTTTTTTAATATTGATGTGATTAAGGATGCATATCCGAGCATTCAGGTAGAAGAAGTGCAAGACTCCGTAAAGGAAGGGATTCGTTATTTTTCTGGAATTGTCGGTGACGATATTGGCTTGGCTGGCCTATCGTTTGTTTACACGATTACTAGCGAGGAGGGAAATGTAAGAACTGAAAGAATGTCTGGAGGAAAAGTGTTTGGAACAGAGTCCCCATTCAATTTCGCTGTTGATTTCAGAAGAGAAAACTTAAAGCTGAATGACCAAGTGTCTTATTATTTTGTTGTTTCTGACAATGATGGTGTAAACGGAAGCAAAACAACGAAGAGTAGAACGTTTCAATATAGACTTCCTAGCCTGGAAGAGCTCAATGATTCTCGGGAAGAAGACAGAAAAGAAACACGAGATGAAATGCAAAAAGTTCTCAACCAAGCAGATGAATTTAAAAAGAACTTAGATCGCTTACGAAAAGAAACGATGAACTCTAAGCAATCCAATTGGAACAAACAAAATCAAGCGCAACAATTACAGGAGGAGCATAAATCATTGATAGAAAATTTAAAGAATTTGCAAGAGCAAATGCAGAATAGTGTAGAGGAGAAGAACCAACTGTCTGAAATGGATCAACAAATTTTAGATCAACAAGAGCTAATTAATGATCTCTTAGAGGAGTTAATGGATGATGAGATGAAAGAACTCCTCGAAGAGCTTGAAAAACTATTGCAAGAGCAAAATAAAAATGCTTTGGAAGAAAACATGGAAGAGCTTGAGATGTCATCAGAAGACATGAACAAACAACTGGAGCGCACCATGGAAATGCTAAAGAAATTGCAAGTGAATGAAAAAATTGATGAAATCGAGGAAGAGTTAAAAGCATTAGCTAAAGAACAAGAAGAACTTAAGCAGGAAACGGAGAATAAAAAGAAGATGTCTGATAGTGATTTAAAGAAGCAAGACGACATCAAAAACAAATTCGACCAAATTAAAGACGATTTAAATATACTTGATAGTTTAAATAAGAATCTAGATAGGCCATTAGAATTAGGAGACCAAGATGAAAAGTCTGAAGAGATAGATGAAAACCTGGATGATTCTAAAGAACAGTTAGAGAAGGACAAAGGGAATAAAGCAGGGGAAAGCCAGGAAAACGCTTCAGAGAAAATGGAAGAAATGGCTGATGAGTTGGATAAAATGCAACAAGAATCAAATAATGAACAACAGGCAGAAGACATCGATTTATTACGAAACATATTAGAGAGTTTGGTTTATTTAAGTTTTGATCAAGAAGACGTCATGGCTAAGCTGTATAGAGTTGCGGATTCAGATCCAGCTTACCTTAAGCATGGTCGTCACCAAAGAAAGATTGTCGACGATACGAAAACAGTGAGAGATAGTTTATACGCCTTAGCCAAAAGACAACCGAAAATTGCCAAATTCATTGATAAGGAATTAAACGATATTGGCTCGAATCATGAACTCATTGTTGAGGACCTTGATGAAAGACGTCGAAGAGAACTTAAGGTTCATCAACAGTTTGTAATGACGGGATATAATAACCTTGCTTTAATGTTAGATGAGAGCTTAGCCCAAATGCAAGCTCAGATGAAGAGCCAACAACCGGGGTCAGGAAGCTGCAGTAAACCGGGAGGAACGGGCAAGCCTAAAGCAGGGAATAAACCATCTACTTCGCCAGGCGACATGAAGGATATGCTGAAGAAGCAATTGGAAGCCATGAAGAAAGGTAAGGGGAAGGGACCAAAACCTGGGGGTGAAAAGCCTGGCGATAAACCAGGAAAAGAGGGTAAATCCGGAGATTCGGGAATGCCAGGAATGGGAAATAAGCAAGTGGCTAAAATGGCGGCTCAACAAGGGGCGATGCGCCGTCGTTTAGAGCAAATTAGAAATGAAATGAACAAAGATGGAAAAGGAGCAGGTAATCAGCTAAACCCTCTTATCCAGGAGCTCGAACAACAAGAAAAGGACTTAATTAATAAACGACTTGGTAATAACCTTATTGATAGACAGAAACGGATTCTAACTAGACTTTTGGAAAGTGAAAAAGCGATGATGGAACGTGGTCTTGACGATAAAAGGGAGTCTAAAGAAGGAAATAATGAAAATTATAGTAACCAAATTCAGTTTGAAGAGTATAACAATACTAAATTGAGACAAATTGAACTTTTGCGAGCTGTAGATCCGGCTTATAATAAGTATTATAAGGACAGAGCAAATGAATATTTCAATAAAGTCTTGTAGTTATTTACATCTATGAAAGAAGGATTTATTCAAATTGATAGTTTATCTATTCCATCGGATTTCGGGTCTGTGCATAAAGTTGAACTACTCATTGACAATGTTTGTGAGAAACTGGAGGTAAACGAAGACTATTATGGAAATGTGTTAATAGCTGTTACTGAGGCAGTTAATAATGCAATTATACATGGAAACAAACTGAATATTGGTTTAAATGTTGATTTATTTGTGGGTGATAAAGAAACGGATTTTTGTTTTTCCGTGAAGGATTACGGAGGAGGCTTTGACTTTGATAATTTGCCAGACCCTACTGCTCCTGAAAACATCGAAAAAGAAGACGGTAGAGGTATATTTTTAATGAAGTCTCTGGCAGAAGAAGTCGAGTTTATTGATGACGGAAGGAATGTAAACATATATTTTAGTAAGGTATAATGGTAGAAATTCATTTTGAGGATGTGGAAGTTCTGGATTTAAGTCCAGAATTTTTTATTTCATGGTTGTCTAATGTTTGTGTTTCTGAAGGAGAAGAGTTGGGCGATTTGAATCTTGTCTTTTGTTCTGATGAGTATCTACTAAAAATGAATATTGACTTTTTAGAGCATGATTATTATACAGATATTATTACGTTTGATTATTCGGATGAAGTAGTTTCAGGCGACCTGTTTATTTCTTACGAGAGGGTTTTAGAGAACTCAAATAAAAACAATGAAGGCTTTAAGAAGGAATTATATCGAGTTATTGTGCATGGGGTGTTGCATTTGTTGGGTTATCATGATAAAACAATGCAAGAGGCTGCGACAATGAGGGATAAGGAAGATTATTACCTAGAGGATGTTCCACGTGGAACATTCCGTTAATTCAAACACACTTTATACTTTTGTTCCACGTGAAACATTTAATAAATGCTTAAAGAATACGATATAATAGTTGTTGGTGCAGGTCACGCGGGTTGTGAAGCTGCAAATGCAGCCGCAAAACTAGGGAGTTCGGTTTTATTGATTACAATGAACATGAACACGATTGCCCAAATGAGTTGCAATCCAGCTATGGGAGGCGTTGCTAAAGGCCAGATTGTTCGTGAAATTGATGCTCTTGGTGGCGGCTCTGGAATAATAAGTGACCTTAGCGCCATACAATTTAGAATGCTGAACAAGTCAAAAGGACCAGCGATGTGGTCTCCAAGGACACAAAATGACAGAATGCTTTTTGCAGAGGAGTGGAGGCTGATGTTGGAAAAAAATTCTGGTGTCGATTTTTGGCAGGACATGTGCACAAGTGTTATTGTTGAGAACGGAAAAGTTGTGGGGGTTAAAACCGCAATAGGTGTTGAAATTAAATCAAAGACGGTTGTTCTTACAAACGGAACCTTTTTAAATGGTTTAATCCATTTAGGGGAAAAACAATTTGGTGGCGGCCGAGCCGGCGAAAGGGCGGCAACTGGAATAACGGAGAGCTTAACTGAACTAGGTTTTGAAACAGGACGCATGAAAACAGGAACCCCCCCAAGAGTGGACGGTCGTTCGTTAGATTATTCAAAAATGGAGATACAAGAAGGAGATAAAAAACCATCTAAATTTAGCCATTCTGACATGACATCTCCGCTTGCAAAACAACATGCTTGTCACATTACTTACACCAATCCAGAAACGCATGAATTGTTAAAGGAAGGCTTCGATCGTTCACCTATGTTTAATGGGGCAATTAAAAGTGCTGGGCCAAGGTATTGTCCGAGTATTGAAGATAAAATAAATCGTTTCGCTGATAGAGATAGGCATCAAATATTTGTAGAACCAGAAGGCTGGAAAACCGTAGAAATTTATGTCAACGGCTTTAGTACCTCTCTACCGGAAGAAGTTCAAATGAAAGCCATGAGATCAATTCCTGGTTTCGAAAAGGCAAAAATGTTTCGTCCAGGTTATGCAATTGAATATGATTACTTTCCTCCAACTCAGTTGAAGCACACACTCGAAACGAAGTTGGTTGAGAACCTATTCTTTGCGGGGCAAATAAACGGAACAACTGGTTATGAAGAAGCAGCCTGTCAAGGATTAATGGCAGGAGTAAACGCTTCGAGAAAAGTGAAAGAACAAGACCCATTTATTCTTACAAGAAGTGAAGCATATATTGGAGTTCTGATAGACGACCTGATCACCAAAGGAACAGAAGAACCATATAGAATGTTTACCAGTAGAGCCGAATATAGAATTTTGTTACGTCAGGATAATGCCGATTTACGACTTACACCTATTGGACATTCAATTGGCTTAACTAATGATGATGCCTTACGAAAAATGGAGTCTAAATTGAAGGGAACACAAAGGCTAAAAAAAGTATTATCGAAAGAAGGAGTTACTCCTGATGTGGCCAACCCAATTTTAGGAGTAAAGGAGAGCTCACCGATAAAGCAACAGGTAAAATTAACTTCACTTATTACACGCCCAAGAATTGATGTATATGATGTGATTAGTATGAGCCCTAAAGTTAAAGTGATAGCCGATGAATTGTCAAAGGAACATGAAGACATTGTATCTCAAACGGAAATTCAATTAAAGTATGAAGGCTATATTAATAGAGAAGAGGATGTAGCTATGAAAATGAATCGTTTGGAGAATGTAAAAATTCCAACGGACATGGAATATTCAAAATTGGCAAGTTTGAGTACAGAAGCAAAAGAAAAATTATCCGCTATTAAACCTGTGACAATCGGTCAAGCTTCTCGGGTTAGTGGAGTATCACCAAGTGATGTTTCGGTTCTTTTAGTCTTTCTGGGAAGATAAACACCTTCAATTCGCAACCAATCTGCCTAAAACGATGTTTTTATTCGTTTTAAAGGCATATTTATCTACTTGGTATTCAATCTACTTGGCCTATGGGAGAAAGTCGTGTAGAATAAACGAATAAAATCAATGTTAAAAAACTAATAATCAAGTGTTTATAATAAAATTAGAAAAAAGAGGAACTGATTATCTTTCTATCCAGTCTCCGCTCTCCTTTATCAATTCGATCAATGCATCAACCGCTTCTGCTTCCGGAATATTTTTTCTGACAACATTTTGCTCTTTGTACAGGTGAATTTTCCCAACACCAGTTCCTACATATCCATAATCTGCATCAGCCATCTCTCCTGGGCCGTTTACTATGCATCCCATGATTCCGATTTTGAGTCCTTTCAAATGTGATGTTTTTTCTCTGATTTTACCAGTTGTTTCTTGAAGATCAAACAAAGTTCTACCACATGAGGGACAACTAATGTACTCTGTTTTTGAAATTCGCTGTCTCGTTGCCTGAAGAATTCCGAACGAGGTCGAGTTAATTAATTGGGTCGGAACCTTACCCTTCAACCAAATTCCATCACCGAAGCCATCTATAAATAAAGACCCTAAACTAGAAGAAGACCATAACTGAAAAGTTTCTCCATCATTGGTTTGGGGAGTATCGGATAGAATAACGGGGTTTTTAATAGAACCTCTCTGCAATGCCGTATAAAGAGCCCTTAATAATTGTGTTTTGTTTGTATAGTGACTTTCAATAATTAAAACAGCCTTAGGGTAGTTTGACAAATAGTCAACTTGAAAATTCTCAGCATCATGATTCACGAAAAACACATCATTCGTTGAAAAATGGGAAATGAGTTCTTTCGTAATGACAGGATAAAAACCAGTTTTAGTAGAATAATTTTCTTTCCAATTTTCATAGGAGCAAACAACTCCAATTGTTCCAGGCAACTCAAAATTAATTTTTTGTTCACCAATATAAACATAGTCCGCAGCAGCGTCTGACAAAGACCATTTGTCTAAAGAAACTGAATAACTTAGACCAAAACCGAAAAAATGCGAAGGTTTTATTTCTTCGATGTGGCTTAAATCGGCAAAAACTACTGGTACATGACCATTTCCTATATTATTTATTTGAGCAGTTTCTCTTCTCGAATAATGATAAGGATCGAAAGGTAAATTTCTTTCGGCATCGCCAATCTCTAGTTCATTCAAATGTGAAACATCAAATTTTGCTAATAATTTCTCTGCTACGGGAATTTCGGCTTCTGGTTTTTCTGTAAGTGAAACCCGGATGGTATCTCCAATTCCATCTTCTAATAAAGCTCCAATTCCAACGGCAGATTTTATCCTACCGTCTTCGCCGTCTCCAGCCTCTGTTACCCCCAGGTGCAAAGGGTAATTCATTCCGTTTTCTTTCATGGTTGAGACCAATAAGCGATATGCTTCAACCATAACGAGTGTATTACTTGCCTTCATAGAAAGAACAACTGCATGATAATCGTTTTTCACACAAATTCTGAGAAATTCCATAGCCGATTCAACCATGCCTTTTGGAGTGTCACCGAAATGACTAAGAATTCTATCTGATAACGAACCGTGATTTGTACCAATTCGCATTGCAACCTTGTTTTTTTTACAAAGCAGGACTAATGGGGTGAATTTTTCTTCGATTCTTATGAGCTCTTCGGCATAAGAATCATCATTATACTCGTGCTCTTCGAATTTCTTTTTATCCGCATAATTTCCTGGGTTTACTCTTACTTTTTCCACAATTCCAGCAGCAACTACCGCCGCGTTTGGAGTAAAGTGAATGTCTGCCACCAAAGGAGCGTCATAGCCTAATTCGTTAAGGCCGTGTTTAATGTTAAGTAAATTTTCTGCGTCTTTTTTACTTGGAGCAGTTAACCGCACAATTTCACAACCAGCATCTATCAATCGCACACTTTCCGCAATAGAAGCACTTGTGTTCATAGTGTCAGCTGTTGTCATTGATTGAATAACAACAGAAGAATCCCTACCTATTTTAACCTTTCCTATTTTAACTTCTCGAGTTTTAAATCGAATGCGCTTGAAATAGTTTTCGCAATATGGGATGGAAACGCTTTTTTTTGCCATTGATAGATTAACTAAAATAGTACACAAAAGTAACGATAAAAAGGCGGATTGTATTTTGTTTAGAGGTTAACAACACTCAAGTGTGAGCAAATTTTAACACAAATTGGATATTCTTTCGCTCAATAGCCGTAACTTTGCTCCTTAAATCAAAACTAGAAACGATGATTTTAGAAGAAGTAAAATTTACCAAACAAGGTAATGAAGAATTTTACAAAATTCTCAGAAAGCGTGTAAACGCATATTTTAAGGACAATAACATCTCCAAATTTGCCAATTTTGGGATGGTCATTAAAACGATATTTATGGTATCACTATACGTGATTCCTTTTGTTTTAATGCTCACCTATTTAGAATCTACACCACTTATTATATTAATGTGGGTGTTAATGGGTTTAGGCATGGCAGGTACTGGCTTGTCAGTTATGCATGACGCGAATCACCACGCTTATTCTAAAAACAAATGGGTAAATATTATTGTTGGAAAAGTGATATGGATTGTTGGAGGTAGTGATGTAAATTGGAGAATTCAACACAATGTTTTGCACCACACCTATACGAATGTTGTAGGAATGGATGAGGATATCGATATAGGAAACTTGATGCGATTTTCTCCAGGACAAAAATTACTAAAAGCGCACAAATACCAGCATATTTATGCCTGGTTTTTATACGGAATGATGACAATGATGTGGTCAACAACGAAAGATTTTACCCAATACAAACGATACAAAGCTATGGGTCTTTTGGAAACACAAAAAATTTCGTCTCGAACAATGCTCACCACCTTAATTATTACAAAATCACTTTATACATTAGTAACATTAGGCTTACCATTAATTTTTAGTGCTTTGCCATGGTGGGGCGTTGTTTTGGGCTATTTATTAATGCATTTTATAGCGGGATTAATACTTTCTATGGTGTTTCAGCCAGCACACGTTGTTCCTACTTCTGAATACTCTAAAGTTGACGAAGAAGGAGGAATAGATTTAGACTGGGCGTCGAATCAAATGATGAATACCGCAAATTTTGCGCAAGATTCTAAATTGTTTTCTTGGTATGTTGGTGGATTAAATTTCCAAATAGAGCACCATTTGTTTCCTAATATTTGCCACATCCACTACAAGAAAATATCTGACATCGTTCGTGACACCGCTCTTGAGTACAACTTACCGTATTATTCGTCTAAAACTTTCTACACGGCTATTGCAGGGCACGCTAAAATGCTTTATGATCTAGGAAGAAACGAGAATGCGCCGGCTATTCATTAATGAACATAGAGGAAATAAGAGAATATTGTTTGAGTAAAAAGGGAGCCGAGGAATCACTCCCTTTTTCTCCTTCTGTACTTGTGTTTAAAGTAGGTAATAAGATGTTTGCACTTACCGATTTAGCCAACTTTGAGTTTGTAAATTTAAAGTGTGAGCCTGAGAGGGCAATCGATTTACGAGAAACATTTGAAGGCATAAAACCCGCATATCACATGAGTAAAAAACATTGGAATTCGGTCTATGCTTATGCGGACATTTCAGATGAACTTTTTATGGAATTAATAGACCATTCTTACAATTTAGTTGTTAAATCCTTGACAAAAAAAATTCGTGAAAGCCTGTAGAATTGATAAATATGTTTGGTGCGTTCGATTGGTGAAAACAAGATCTATTGCATCATCGAGTATAACAAAAAACAAAATTAAACTCAACGGCGCACCTGTAAAACCATCAAAGGAGGTACAGCTAGGAGATGAAATCAACGTCACTAAACACAATTCTACCTTTACATTTAGAATAATACAACTACTTGATAGAAGAGTGGGCGCAAAGCTAGTTAAGGATTACCTGATTGAAACTACGCCACCTGAAGAGATGGAAAAATTCAAACTGTACCAAGAATCACAACGGACTTATAGAGATAATGGTTCTGGTAAACCAAGCAAAAAGGAAAGAAGGGATTTGGATGACTTTATGAATGACTGGGAGTAATATTTGGTAATTTATAGGTTAAATTACTGATTTTTAGTGGTTTATAAATAAGGGTGTAACTTTTTAATGACTTCTAAGTCTTACTATTAAACAAATAATTATGAAAAAAGGATACATTTTAGTAACAATGATGTTGATAGGCTTAACCTCTTTCACACAAGAAGAAGATAACCCAGCAGATACAACACGGTTTAACTTTGGCGAGAAGGAAATTTTAATAATCGATCATATAGAAGACTCATTAATAATTGAGGATGGTGACACAGTTCTCTATGAGCCTTCGAAGCGACGTTCAGAAGCACATTGGGCGGGTTTAGACTTTGGAGTTACAATGCTGCTAAATGCTTCTGGAGCGAATAATTTCCCAAATAACCCTCAATGGAACAATGATCCGGCAAGGTCACAAGTTTGGAATTTGAATATTCTGGAGCATAAGTTTAATATTGCCAAAGAATATTTTGGGATAACAACAGGGTTAGGATTTAGTTTTACTTCCGTAGCACTTAAGAACAACTATGTGCTGACCGATACCGCGGACTCATTGTTTGCCTCAATTGATACAGTTAATAATTACTCTAAGAATAAATTGAAGGCAGCCTATTTAACAATCCCGTTGTTATTAGAGTTCAATACCAATATGAACCCCGATAAAAGTTTTTATTTAGCAGCTGGGGTTATAGGAGGTGTTCGTCTTTCTTCTAAAACAAAGAGAAAAGGAGAAATTGATGGAGAAAAATTCACAGTGAAAAACAAAGGAACTTATTCTTTGAATTCATTTAAGTTAGACGCAACTGTGAGGTTAGGATATAATGATTTTGGAGTTTTTGCTTCTTATAGTATGCTACCCCTCTTTAATGTTGGTAAAACTGCAGAAGTTTATCCATTGACCTTTGGTCTGTCACTTAATTTTTAGGGCAGCGAAAAAATAGAGCATAAAAAAACCCGCACTGAAATTTCAGTGCGGGTTTTTTATAAGAATTATATTATTTCTTCACTACGTTGAAGATAGATCTAGAACCATTTTCCAAAGTAACATTAAAGATATACATTCCAGCTTCTAGTTGAGAAGTGTTTACTGCAGAAAGACCGTTAACTAAGTCAACATCTTTTGCAAGAACAACTTTACCAGAAAGATCAGTTACAGTTAATACTGCAGCTCCTTCAGCCTCAACAGAGATCATTAAATTGTCTCCAGCAGGGTTAGGATATGCTTTACCTTTGATTTCAGAAGTAATTTCTTCCAAACCTAAGTAACCCGTTTTTAAACCGATAGAAGAAGCAGAAGTTCCACTCCATCCAGAATACCATTGACCAGCAGAACCATCAATTTGAAGAGGAGAAATAGGCTGAGAATAAATAGCTTGATTAGCACTATAATCAATGCCCGCCTCATATCCAAAAGCAATTCCTCCGTTAAATGTCTCTAGACACACCAAGTACCTTTGATCATTAACTAGAGGTAAAGGAGTGCTAAGAGCTTGGTATTGACTTACACCATTTTCAGCATCCGAAGCTGGGTAATATTGCTCAAAAGATACTACATTTAAACTATCTAAACCAGAGAAAATATTAGGGTCAGACATATCTGCCCATACATCATTCCATTCTTCAATAGTAATTGTTATTTCTTCACCAGCTAATGGAACAGCAACTAAATCAGAAGAGAAAGCAGTAAAATAAACTCCTTCTACAACAACATTACCAGCTCCTGGGTTTTCATAAAACATACACGATTTGTATTGAGTTGGAATAGGATTAGTAGATCTAGGAAAAGTATTAGACGTTGGTTGACCTGTACCGTCATCATAAGCCAATGAAATTAAATCATTGGTTACACTAAAGTTACTAACGAATACGTTGTCTCCAGAATCATCATCAGCAACACCCAAATCAATCGTGTAAGTTAATGTGTAGTCTCCAATTGGATAACTCGCCATTGTAAACGGAAGGAATTCCTCAGTATTTCCATTAAACACGAAAGCCGTATCTCCTGTATTCAAAACAGGTAAATTGACAGTGTTGTCATAAACAACTCCTGTAGGTCCAACGATTTGACCATTTACAGTTGCATTCGATTGTGTGTTCGCTCCAAAGTTGTACAACTGAATACCTAAGTCAAAACCAGTCATTTGGTCATCACGTATAGCACCGAACTTAGCAACCATGATATCCTCTTTGTAAGAACCCATGTCATTCGCAAATACGCCCAACTTGTTTCCTATAAAAACAACAACTGGCCCGTTCGCCATTTCATTAATTAAAGTAGCTCCAGTAACACTAGAAACAGCGATACATGGAATTGTAACGTTTGGTCCGTCTGTTCCACCAAGCATCCCGATAACAGCATCTTCACGATTAACAAGAATTACTGCAATTGCTCCTGCGTTTTGTGCATTCAATACTTTTGTACCAAACTCACAAGTGTTACGATAGACAACTGCAATTTTACCGGATAAATCGTTTATTAAAGGACTACAACCTTCTTGTGACATAGGGTTTCCTTGAGGATTCAATCCCGGGGTTCCATCCTCAACAAGCATAAGTGTATCTTGTATAAATGTTCCGTTAATGTTAAAGTCTGGACTAGTGACATTCCATGTTCCATCGTCAACTTCTCCTGGCCAAATTCCTTCAGCTGCTTGTACACCGAAATCATAGTTACCAACAACAGCTGCTGGACTAACTCCGGAGAAAGTAACTTGTGCTTGAGTGGCAAATGCAGTTGCAATTACGACTAAAGAAAGTAATGTTTTTTTCATGTTATATATTTTTTGTTTCTGCTAAAGTACAAAGATTTTGTTTGACTAGAAAATAAAAATTAAAAAAGGCTCATTAATAGAGCCTTTTGATTGTTTGAACGATGCGTTTTGTTGATTAAACGGAAGCCTTCATGTATTCTCTGTTCATTCTTGCAATGTTTTCTAAAGAGATTCCTTTAGGGCATTCGATTTCACAGGCTCCAGTATTTGTACAATTTCCAAAGCCTTCTTTATCCATTTGCTCTACCATAGCAAGAACACGTTCTTTACCTTCAACTTGACCTTGTGGAAGCAAAGCATATTGAGAGACTTTTGCACCTACAAATAACATAGCGGAAGAATTTTTACAAGTTGCTACACAAGCACCACAGCCAATGCAAGTTGCAGCATCCATTGCTTCATCAGCGGCTATTTTTGAAATAGGAATAGCGTTTGCATCTTGTGTGTTACCAGACGTATTTACAGAAATATAACCTCCGGCGTGTTGAATTCTTTCAAACGATTCTCTGTCAACCACTAAATCTTTAATAACGGGAAATGGCGATGCTCTAAAAGGTTCAATAGTTATTGTATCACCATCTTTAAACATTCTCATGTGCAACTGGCAAGTAGTAACTCCCCTATCTGGGCCATGAGCTTCTCCGTTAATGTACATGGAACACATTCCACAAATTCCCTCACGACAATCATGATCAAAAGCAACGGGCTCTTCGCCAGAATTAACCAATTGTTCATTTAAAACATCCATCATTTCCAAAAAGGACATGTGCTCTGAAATATCAGTTACTTTATAATCGACCATTTGACCCTTAGAATCAGCGTCTTTCTGTCTCCAAATTTTTAGTGTTAAATCCATTTTTTATTTATTTAGCCAAAAAAAAATAGATAAGAGGCATTAGGCCGTCTTCTCAATTCCCTTTATAAAGGCGTTTAACATTTTACTTTCTTCTGTTATAAGGCTTTCAATCTTTTTAAATATTCTATCAGAAATTAAACCTAAATCTTTTGTAATAATTAATTGTGTCTCTAGTTCAAATAGCTATCCACGTGTAATTCGCAGAAAATGCAAGTAACTTTTAGTTGTTCCTCTTCCCCAACCTTCTGCAATATTTGATGGAATAGAAATGGAACATCTTTTCATTTGGCTTTGCAAACCGAACACCTCAATTGTAGGCAAGTCGCTATTACATATAAGATAAACCTCTTTAACAATAGCGATTCCTTTTTGCCAAACCAATAAATCTTTATATGAACTAACGTTACTCATTCTATATATTAATTTGCTACACTTCCCTAATCCCTAATCCCTAATCCCTAATCCCTAATCCCTAATCCCTAATCTTATTTATAACTTCGTTGTTTCAATTCAATATCGTTAAACTCTAATTCTTCTTTGTGTAAAACCGCCTTACTAGGCTCTCCTTTGTACTCCCAAGCAGCGACATAAGCATAATCAGAATCATTACGCTTTGCTTCTCCCTTTTGCTCGCCATCTAGTTCTACAGATTCTTCTCTAAAGTGACCACCACATGATTCTTTTCTTTGAAGGGCATCCAAAGCAAACAATTCACCCAACTCTAAGAAATCAGCGACTCTGCCCGCCTTTTCTAATTCAGGATTCATTTCGTTCAGTCCCCCTGGAACCATTACATCTTTCCAAAATTCTTCCCGAATGGCTTTTATTTCTGCAATTGCTTCATTTAAATGTTGTTCATTCCGTGCCATGCCAACCTTATCCCACATTACTTTTCCAAGGCGCTTGTGGAAATGGTCTACTGATTTTGTTCCTTTATTGTTAATGAAGAAAGACAAGCGCTCTGTTACCTCTTTTTCAGCTTCATCGAATTCTTTCGTGTCAGTAGGGATTAGCCCTGTTCTGATTTCATTGGATAAATAGTCACCAATTGTGTAAGGTAAAACAAAATATCCGTCTGCTAGACCTTGCATCAATGCTGAGGCTCCTAATCTATTTGCACCGTGATCAGAAAAGTTAGCTTCGCCAATGCAATATAAGCCTTCCACAGTTGTCATCAAATTATAGTCAACCCATACGCCACCCATTGTGTAGTGAGTTGCAGGATAGATCATCATCGGTGTTTTGTATGGATTTTCATCAACAATTTTCTCATACATTTGAAATAAATTACCGTACTTTGCTTCCACAACAGCCTGGCCCAATTCATAAACTTTATCTGAAGAAGGGTCTTTAATTCCATGTAACAAAGCTTGCTCGGTTCCATAACGATTAATTGCCGATTTAAAGTCCAAATAAACAGCTTCACCCGTAGCATTAACTCCGTAGCCCTCATCGCAACGTTCTTTTGCTGCTCTTGAAGCGACATCACGAGGAACAAGGTTTCCAAATGCGGGGTACCTTCTTTCCAAGTAATAATCTCTTTCATCTTCCGTTAAATCTGTCGGTTTTTTTCTTCCTTCACGAATTGCCATAACGTCATCCATGTTCTTAGGAACCCAAATACGCCCATCATTACGTAATGATTCTGACATCAATGTTAATTTGGATTGGTAATCGCCACTTCTGGGAATGCAAGTTGGGTGAATTTGAGTGTAACAAGGGTTAGCAAAAAAAGCACCCTTCTTATGAATTTTCCATGCTGCCGTAGCATTCGATCCCATTGCATTTGTTGAAAGAAAATAGACGTTTCCATATCCGCCGGAAGCAATAACAACAGCATGCGCTGAATGACGTTCAATTTCTCCAGTAATTAAGTTTCGAGCAATGATTCCCCTCGCTTTACCGTCAACCTTAACAACATCTAACATTTCATGTCTGTTCAACATTTCAATTTTACCACGTGCTATTTGTCTATTCATCGCAGAGTATGCGCCTAATAACAATTGCTGTCCCGTTTGACCTTTTGCATAAAATGTTCTGGAAACCAATACTCCTCCAAATGAACGATTGTCCAATAAGCCCCCATAATCACGAGCAAAAGGGACTCCTTGAGCGACACATTGGTCAATGATATTTCCGGAAACTTCCGCTAAACGATACACGTTGGCTTCACGCGAGCGGTAATCCCCGCCTTTTACAGTGTCATAAAATAAACGGTAGTTCGAATCACCATCACCTTGATAGTTTTTTGCTGCGTTAATTCCTCCCTGTGCTGCAATTGAATGAGCACGTCTAGGAGAGTCTTGGTAAGCAAAAGCCTTTACGTTGTAACCCAACTCTGCAAGCGTAGCAGCAGCAGAGCCTCCAGCTAAACCAGTACCCACGACTATTATATCGATGTTACGTTTATTAGCAGGGTTAACAAGGTTAATTTTATCTTTATATGTAGTCCATTTATCTTTAATTGGACCTTTTGGAACTTTAGAATCTAATGTAGCCATGATAAATTAATGATTGAAATGATGAAACAGTGTGATAAAAATGAACACTGCAGGAACAATGATTGCATATCCAGCGGCGAATTTTTTGATACCAGGTGTATATTTTCTATTGTTAGCACCTATTGATTGGAAAGCGGATTGAAAACCGTGCAAAAGATGCAAGGCCAGAAAAATAAAAGCAAGGACATAAATACCCACTCTTACTGGGTTTTGAAAATGTGCAACCAACTCGTGATAATACCGAGTAGGGTCTTCAGGTAATGACTGCACATATTTGTAATTTAATTCTGGAAACCAAAAATCCACAAAATGGACAGCGATAAAGAGTAAAATGACTAACCCTGAATAAATCATATTTCGACTCATCCATGTAGAATTGGCTGCTCCATTATTTTGCACATACTTTACTCCTTGAGCTTTTTTGTTTCTCAATTCAAGAGCAAATCCCAGTGCAAAATGAAAAACGACACCAAAAATAAGAATGGGTTGCATCACAAATTGAATCAACGGGTTAGTGCCTAAAAAGTGAGAGGCAACATTGAAAGCATCTTCACTAAATACCGATAAGAGGTTGGTGGAAACATGCATTAGAAGGAAAAAGACTAGAAAGAGAGCCGAAAGTGCCATCGCAAACTTTCGAGCAATTGAAGAAGATAATAATCCGCTCATTTTGATTAGTATTTGTTTAGTTTACAAATGTAAAAGTAATCGAGAATTAAGAGGAGAGAAAGCAAAAAAACTTTCAAAGAAATTATTATTTAGAATAATTCAAGACTGCTCCTGACGAAGACACGTCTAATTTGGTGTTTTTACCGAAAATTAAAGCACGATTATCAGCAATATGCCCAGCAGGGAAATTAAAACAGACGGGGATGTTTTTATAAGCAAGATGAGAAAGAATAATTTCTTGATACGAACGACCTATTGATATTTCAGTGTCTTTTAAATCAGTCATTCCGCCAATGATGAGCCCATTTATTTTATCTAAAACGCTAGACTTGCTTAACGCATAAAACATTCTATCAATATTGTATAATTGTTCGGCTAAATCTTCAATAAATAATATTTTATTGGTGAAGTCAAGTTGATCATTGGTGCCTATAAGACTATAGATAATGGATAAATTTCCGCCAACAAGCTCTCCTTTGCAATATCCTTCTTTGTTATGATAATCATAAGGAACAGTAATAGAAGTAGCATTTCCAGTCAGCGCACCGACCATAGAATCAATTGCTTCATTGCTGTTTTTTTTAAAATTGAGAGGCATCGTCGCATGTATGCTTTGCAACCCCATTTTTTGAATTTTTTGATGAAAAACAGTTACATCACTATACCCAACAATCCACTTGGGCTGACGAAGAAAAGAAGCCCATTGAATTTTATCAACGATTTGGATGCACCCGTATCCTCCTCTGGCACAAATAATTGCACTAACAGATTCATCATCGATTGCACGTTGAAAATCTTGTAAACGCTCCGCTTCTGTTCCTGAAAAATAATGGTGTTGACCCAGACAATGTTCAGAAACCACAACATCAAACCCTCTTTTCTGCAATAGTTTTTCAGCAAATTCTACGGAAGCTTTATCGATTGCTTTTGCAGGTGCAAGAATAACTATTTTGTCTCCTTTTTTTAATGGTTTTATCGTTTGATTCACGCAGTAAATGTAGTTATTTTTAGCCATTGCCAAAAATGGTTAACTTCGCAAAAATGAAAACAATGATTCAGCCATTTAACGATGAATATTTCATGAAACAAGCGCTGGAAGAAGCAAAAAAGGCTTTTGAGGTCGGAGAAGTTCCTGTTGGAGCGATAGTTGTTTCAAAGGATCAAATCATCGCTCGTTCTCATAATTTAACAGAGCGATTGACAGATGTTACTGCCCATGCGGAGATGCAGTCAATTACTTCTGCAGCAGAATTTTTGGGAGGTAAATACTTAAAAGAATGCACACTTTATGTAACATTAGAACCATGTACAATGTGTGCAGGAGCATTATATTGGTCACAGATTGATAAGATTGTGTACGGTGCATCTGACGATAAACGAGGAGCGAGTCAGCACTCTGGAATTTATCACCCGAAAACGGAAGTTGTACATGGTATTCTAGAGAATGAATGTTCAGAGTTGATGAAACTTTTTTTTGAAGAAAGAAGAAAATAGTTTTTCTAAAACGACAAAGATTGAACAATCGAATACTCCAAAAAAAACCTACTTTTGCCCCATGTTTAATCAAGACACAATTTGCGCTCTCACAACACCAAACGGAATAGGGGCAATTGGAATGATTCGATTATCAGGGAGTAATTCTTTGGACATCGTTTCTTCTGTTTTTTCAAAGAGTTTAAAAGACGCAACCTCACACACTTCTCATTTTGGGACGATATCGGATAACTCAGGAGAATTAATAGATGAGGTTCTAGCAACCGTTTTTGAGCATGGAAAAAGCTTCACAGGAGAAGAAAGTGTTGAAATTTCATGTCATGGGTCATCCTTTATTCTCCAAAAAGTGCTGGCAGTTTTATTGGAAAATGGCTGCCGTCTGGCAAACCCTGGTGAGTTTACCCAAAGAGCATTCTTAAATGGGAAAATGGATCTTTCACAAGCAGAAGCAGTAGCAGACTTAATTGCATCACAATCAAAAAGTGCACACAACATAGCAATGAAGCAAATGAGGGGTGGTTTTAGTTCTGAATTGAGAAACTTGCGTGAAAAATTGATTCATTTTGCCTCTTTAGTTGAGTTAGAATTAGACTTTGCGGAAGAAGATGTAGAGTTTGCGGATAGAAAGGAGTTAAACGAATTGGTGAACGAAGTATTGGCTTATATTCAAAAACTAGCCAAATCATTTGAGTTAGGAAATGCGATAAAAAATGGAATTCCTGTGGCAATTGTCGGTCAACCAAATGCTGGCAAATCTACTTTACTGAATGCTATTGTCAATGAAGAAAGAGCAATTGTTTCTGATATAGCCGGAACAACTCGCGATACGATTGAAGAAAAAGTCATCATCGAAGGGGTTGATTTTCGATTTGTGGACACGGCAGGATTAAGGGAAACAGAAGATACAATTGAAAAATTAGGAGTAGAACGCGCCTTAAAACAAGTTGACCAATCTGCGGTTTACCTGTATATATTTGATGCGTCAAAGCTTAGCATTGACCAACTAAAGGAAGACTTAAAACAGTTTCCTAACTCAGTTTCACAAATTCTTGTGGCGAATAAAACGGATCTTTTATCTGAGGGTCAGGAGTTAAAATTGAAGAGTTCTGATTTAGAAATGGTTTTTATTTCTGCGAAAAAGAAAGAGAGTTTAGAAAAATTGAGAAGCCGTTTACTTAAAACGATCAATATAGAAGCTTTAAATTCTGACGACACCATCGTTTCAAATGCAAGGCACTATGACGCTCTTGTAAAAGCCTTTGACGCCCTTAAAAAAACAAAAGAAGGGTTGAAGACGGGAATTACGGCTGATTTTATCGCAATGGACATTCGTCAAGCAATGTTTGAACTAGGAACAATAACAGGAGATATATCAACGGACGACCTGTTGGGGAATATTTTCAGTAAGTTTTGTATCGGGAAGTAATAACCCTTCTTAAGTTTTACGTTTTCCTTCTATATCAGTACTTTCAGTAATTTATTTTCTTTTGTTTAGTTGTTATAGGGACAAATTTATTTATATTTATGTCTCTAATCTGTCCCTAGGGACGCAATAGGGACAGAATTTGTCCCTTTAATATATTCAACTATGAAAGTAGCATTACGCAAGCGCAACCAAGGAGGACAAACAAGTTTGTATCTTGACTTCACGATTAACGGAAAACGAACCAAAGAATACCTTCAACTCTATTTGGAAGAAAACAATCCAACCAGAGAGCAAAAGGAATCCAATAAGAAGACAATGGACCTTGCAGAAGCAATCCGTTCACAGCGTCAATTGGAAATACAAAGTGGCACTTATGGTTTCATTAATCCAGCATTGCGCAAAGCAGATTTCGTAAAGTACTTTGAAGAACTCAAGGAAAAGAGATTTGAGAGTAGGGGGAATTACGATAATTGGGATGCGGTACAAAAACACCTGGAAGCATTTGCTCCTCATGGAATAACTTTCGAATCCATCAACGAGAAGAAGGTGCAAGAATTCAAAGACTATTTAGATAAGACTGCTAAAACCAAAAGCATGAAAAACTTGTCACAGAACTCAAAACATTCCTATTTCAACAAGTTTAAGGCAGCGCTGAAACAAGCGCACAAGGATGGTTTTTTAACGGTCAACTTTGCGGAGAGGGTACAGGGTTTTAAGATGGGTGAATCTGAACGTGAATTCCTTACCATGGACGAATTACAGGCAGTTGTTAAGAAGGAATGTGAAATTCCAATTTTGAAAACAGCTTTTTTATTCTCATGCTTGACAGGGTTGCGCTGGTCGGATATCAACAAGTTGACTTGGTCAGAAGTGCAACACTCTAATGAAATGGGATATTACATTCGTTTCCGTCAAAAGAAAACGAAGGGAGCAGAGACCTTACCTATCTCAGAACAAGCATTTGAAATGTTGGGAGAGAGAAACGATCCGGAGGAACGTGTCTTTGTTGGATTGAAATACTCAGCTTGGCATAATTTGAAATTGCAGCAATGGGTAATGAAAGCAGGAATCTCTAAAACGATTACTTTTCACTGTGCACGCCATACGTATGCAACACTTCAATTAACCATGGGAACCGATATTTACACCGTTTCCAAATTGCTTGGCCATCGTGAGTTGAAAACTACTCAGGTATATGCAAAGATTATAGATGAGAAGAAGAAGGAAGCAGCGAATAAAATTCGTCTTGATTGGTAGTTGTTTGTTAGAACGTAAATAGAATAAGTTCTACTTCTCGACCTTTACGATTACAAATCGTATGCATGCTAAAAGACTTTAACCGAATTCTCTTTCTTGATCTCCGTCCGTGGCTACTCGCCAAGGAACCAATGGTAAAGTTCAAGTTATTACTCCAAGAAATAGAGGTTGTACCTTTCAATCACCAACCACTATTTGATGTCGATTGGGATAAAGCAATCAATGCAAGGCAATCATTCTACTTGAAACTTATCGAAAATACAGGAACTTCATTTTTGAATTCCTTTCAATCTGAGTTAAAAGTAACCAAGGATATTCGGGAGAAAAACTACCTCATCCACACAAAACTAGGGGAGATTCAATCCTTTATCAAAGAATGGTGTTCTGTCGCAGGAAACACTACCTCATCGAAGGATGTGGGTTTTGTTTTTGACAATTTACAACATCAATTAGCAAGATTATTCTTGGAAATACAGGAGAGTAAGGTTGGAGAAGTTCTATCAATGGATGAGGTGTATGAAAAGTTGTTTAGCATAAGCGCTCCCAATCCAGAAAAGATTATTGATGCTCCGGTGATTCAATTGTCAGAAACAGAAACTATCAAAATGAAGGAAGAAAAGCTTTCTTTCGTTCCAATCATGGATGATTTCAGAGCAGAACTTAAAGGCATACTATCGTTTGATACTATCATTAAAAACCCGAAGCGATTTGCAGAAGCTGAATTGGATCTATACCTCAAAGGATTTATCGGTGTGGATTACAACTTCACGCACAAACATGGATTGAAGAATGAATTAGCAACAATCTATCACGAATTCATCGCAAAGGGTTATTTTAACCCAAGGGACTTTGAAAGATTGAAGGATATTAAACCAAGGGATATTCGGAAGTTCTTGGATAACCGGTACAATGTGAACCTAGATAAACAATTTAGGACATTTCTCAAACATGCTTGAGAAAGATAAGGACCTACCTTCTTTTTTTTCTTCGCATTCGTTTACCTCTTTTTCTCATTGAGGTTTGTTTTTTGTTGATTCTTAAAACCTTTTCAGTTAAACTAATTAAGTGTTGTGTGTTATCGGTTCTAATACCTAATCTTACGAGCAAATTTGTAAGCAATTCTCTTCCATATTCTGTATCAACGTATAGTTTGTTATAGAAACCATCCACGAAATCAAGCATGTCCTTTGAATCAGGATATTGTGTTTTATACCGTTGTACAAACTCCACAACATCTATATAATTCATGGTCTTTTTATTTCCCATGTTATAAAGTCGCCTGAAATGAAAGTACACATCGTACGGTCTATTTCTAATTGCGGCAAACCAACCTTGATTCATAGCAACTTCATAGCTGTTTTGTCTAAGGGCATTTGCCTTGATTGTATAAGCAATGGCACCCTCAATATCCCCCGTTTCGAAACACATTCTCGCTAATGAAATATAAATAGAGAATGAATATTTGTTTGCCTTTAATCTTTCTTCACATTCTTTGAGTGTGGTTAACGCTTCCACTTTCTTGTTTGAATGATATTGTTGAAAAGCAATTCCTTGGTATAAGTCTATAAGAATTGTGGCCAAACGTCCGGCAACAAGGTTACGAGGCTGCATTTTTATTTTTTTGTTCTTGTGATCTATATTCTCGTTTGGAATTACAGTCTCTGAATACTCAAAAATATTAGAAAGCAAGGCGAGCGCTAGATCTGGCTTATTCAGATAAATGGAGTAAATACCTGCATAATGAAGAACAGTTTCTAATAGATTCTTCCTAAGTTTAATTTTGTCTTGTCCATTGTTTTCAATTAGATAGTCCCAATTCTTGTGAAAATTTGTGAGTTTAATGTCACTTCTAACATTTATCTTCTCAAAGAAAATTTTCTTATCGGGCAGATTATGATCGAAAAAACCAATAAAATCTATTGTGTGGACTGTAATTTTATCAACGGAATCAAACTTTCCACTATTGAGTTTAAGATTGATAATACTATCAAGGAAAGTCCTTCTAGAATCAAGGAAACGTTCCGTTTTATCTTTTGATTTTAAATAGTTGATAGGTAGCATAAACACCTTAACCTTTTTCAAATTTTTAGTATCGGAAATCTCCCTAATGGTCGAGTGTACGACTTTTCTTATCTCAGCTTGATAGAGTTTGTCTTCATCATCAATATGAATAGCTAAAACTAAGTCTGCCCTTCCTCTTAGAAAAAAGCGATTGGTACTAAAAATCCAAATGACCCATAAAATTACTGTAAGTAATACCTGAATAGCAATATCAAAGGTAAATGCGTATTCATAATTTTCAAAATCGAAATACTCCTGTACAAAATACCGATACATGAAGTTAACCGCAATAATCAAGAGTATAAGACCGTAGGGCCTATCCCAATGTTTTATTGCTTTGTCAATAATATTGATATCTGGAGTTTCCAAAAGGTTGATTTATTAAAAAGAGTCAAACTTAATGTTTTATTTGCCTTTTCCCATTAAGTTTTTTCCTTTAGCTTTTCCAATCCACCCAATCAAATTACCAAAGCCACCAATCCCAAATTTCCATTTCCAACTTTCTTTTCCCTGTTCATGGGCAAAAGTGATATTTCCAAAATTCCAATTTTAAACTTCCAAGAAAGTAGCCGCTACTTTGTCTTGTCGGTCGAGTGATCGATGACTTTTGGCCAAGAGTCCTTTGTTCAACTTGTCCGCCGAAGCGAAAAGCGTAGGCGGATCTAATACATAAAACAATGGACGAAATTTTAAAACGTCTTACAGATCTTCAGCTGCTTATTGAAAGCCAGGGGATCAATCAGAAAGAAGTCCTCAACATGGTTGAGGCAAGTAAATACTTGGAATTATCCGTATCACACTTGTACAAATTGACAAGTGCCGGAACTATTCCTTACTACAAGCCAAACGGCAAAAAGCTATATTTCAAACGCACGGAATTAGATGCTTGGTTGTTACGCAACCGCTCTGCTTCCAAAGATGAAATTGAAAGAGAAGCAGCGGATTATTTACTAAAGAAAGGGAGGGTTAGATTATGAAAGAGCTCTTTGATTTAGTTCAGTCTATGCTCGAGGAAGTGCGTATTCTGAAAAAGGAAGTGAAGTATGTGAAAACATCGCGAGTAGATGATTTCAAAGATACTTGGGTGGATGGACAGGAAGTATTGCAAATGCTCCATATCAGTTCTAGGACCTTACAACGATTACGAGACTGTGATATCATTCCTTACAGTCGCATCAACGGCAAGTATTATTACAAAATGTCGGATGTAGAAAGTGTATTGGAGAAGAATTATTCCCTCAACAAAAAATCTAAGTGCCGTGGTTGTAAATAGAGAAAACATCTTGAGACGCACGCATTATGGTTTAAACATATATAGTCACGTATTGCGTCAGTATTATCCTGATGAGATTGTTCTTGCCTACCCCGCTAGTCGGGGAGGTAGGGATTGTCTCCCTGCTAAGAATCCATGGAACAACAATCAGCGAAGTTTGATGATTGAAATTATAGATGGAATAGCAAAACATAGAGATTTGGATTGTGTAATTCCTATTGGAAATGCTTTTGATTTTGCTGAACGCTACTTCAAATTGTCAGACCAAGAATTGTTGGAGAAACTAAATGAAGTAATGCACTTGCGCATTGATCAGAAATATCCTTTTTATCCTCATTTGAATAAGAAGAAGTTGGAGGAAATGATTGTGCCTGAGTTTAGTTATTTCAAAGCTCCAATTCGAAATATTTTCCCTTCTGAAAACTGTACACTTGGAACGATCTATAACCTCATCCGTGGGAATCAATTCGAAGAACGAACGAGAGAACTGAGATCCATATCGGACCCAAAACAAGCGAGACAATTCAAGGCGACATATTTTGACTATGTGACCTTCTCTGGGGTGTTCACAAAACGAAGCGACCAACAGCTGGAAGCACACTCAAATTTGTTGACCATTGACTTCGACCATATTGATAATATCGCAGAATTAAAGCGAGTATTACTAAATGACGACTATTTTGATACGGAATTGTTGTTTCGCTCTCCTTCAGGAGATGGACTAAAATGGGTGATTCCCATTGATGTTTGCAAAGCATCGCATGCCGATTATTTCAAGGCAGTAGCCAATTATTTGAAGACAATGTATCAACTAGAAGCTGATCCTTCAGGGAAGGATATTTCTCGTGCTTGCTTCTTACCTCACGACCAAGAAGTTTATATCAATTCAAAATATTTATAAGTCAATCCTATGAAAAAGTTTAACCCACAAGACTGGCTCGAACCACCAGTTGAAAAACCAAATAGCACGCAGCGACCACTTAGCCCAGTGATTGAGCAGCGTCGAAATCAGGGCGAATCAATCAACGATATCGAACAACTCATCGCTCAAATAGAATCACATCAAATTGACATTACAGGCGATTATTCTACCTGGAGAAATTTAGGTTTTGCTTTATCTGATGAAATGGGCGAAGCAGGTCGGGATGCTTTTCATAGAATTTCAAAGTTCCATGCAGATTACAACCCAAAAGAATGTGATCAACAGTTTGATGCATGCTTGAAAGCAAAAGGATCAGGAGTGACAATTAGCACCCTGTTTCATCATGCGAAAGATCATGGCGTGTTTGTGAAAAAGCAGAAGGAAGTTGAAGCTCCCAAGGTAGAGGAGAAGGATGAAATGCCGAATTTGCATGATGCTATTTTTCTGCTATTACCTGATTTTTTGCAGAGAGTTGTTGAAGTAGCAACTTCAAAAGAGGAGCGTGATATTTTATTGCTGGGCACAATGACAACTATTAGTTCATGCCTTCCAAAAGTGTTTGGAATCTATGATGGTAAACGTGCGTATCCGAACTTGTTTCTATTTGTAACTGCTCAGGCATCTGCAGGAAAAGGACGCTTGGAATATTGCAAGCAAATCGTTCGTGCGGTACACAAGAAGTTGCGTGAAAGAGCAGTTGATTTGAAGCAGCAATATGAAATGGAATTGGTAGAATACAATGCGAAGAAGGGGAAGGAGGATGGCGTTGAGAAACCAGCGCAACCACAAGAGAAAATGTTGTTTATTCCTGCGAACAATAGTACAACAGGAGTTTTTCAATTGCTTTCGGATAATGATGGGAAAGGATTGATTTTTGAAACGGAAGGAGACACACTTGCCCAGGCATTTAAAAGTGATTATGGAAATTATTCCGATGGTTTCCGAAAAGCATTTCACCATGAAACCATTTCCTATTACAGAAGAACGGATCGAGAATATGTGGACATTGAGAAACCTAGACTGTCGGCCTTATTATCTGGAACACCGAAACAAGTTTCCTCGTTGATTCCAAGTGCTGAAAATGGTTTGTTTAGCCGTTTCATGTTTTACTTTATGAATGTGCATCCAGTGTGGAAAGATGTATTTGCAGAGAACTCCACACTTGGATTAGACAACCATTTTGATGAATTATCCAAGGAGTATTTTGCTTTGTTTACTTTCTTGGAAGAGCAAGGGGAGGTCCATTTTCAATTGACTGCTAATCAAAAGTTGAAGTTCAATCAGTTCTTTTCTGAAATACAAAGCAAGTATTTGGGATTGATGGGTAATGATTACATGGCAACTGTAAGAAGGTTGGGATTAATAGCATTTCGTATAAGTATGATTTTTAGTGTACTCCGAATTATTGATTCGAAAACCTACAAGAAAGAGTTGTTGTGTAATGATGTGGATTTTGAAAATGCTATTGAATTGGTGAAGGTATTGATCCAACACTCGAGCAAAGTGTTTTCTGAATTGCCCGATGAACGGTTGTCTTCTGATCGGTCCACAAGAAAAACAAAATTCTTTGAAGCATTGCCTGCAGAATTTAATCGTCAAGGCTATTTGGAAGTAGCTAGAACATTATCTATTCCTGATAGAACGGTGGAGCGATATGTGACAGACCTTTGTAATTCGGGTTTGATTACTCGATTGAAACAAGACTGCTATGAACTCGCAAAAAAATAAATGCGGATATGCGTAAGTGCGGATGGTTTCCGCATTTCGCCATTTCCGCAAACGCATATTTATCTACCAAATAGTTTTCCAGTAATATCATTCGGCATTGTTGGCGACGAATCATCTTTAAGCAAACCAGTATCTGCTCTACTAAAGAGTGATTGCATGATTAATTGACGGTCTTTATCGTCTACATTTGAGTCTTTTAATAATGCTAAATAGAAGTAAGTAAGCGTGTTCCTTTCTTCGCAATCCCTAGCCAAATGGAAGGAACTAAACATGACTTTGATTAATGCTCTTAAAGCAAAAGCAACGAACGATACAATTGTAATGTAAACTACTGACCATCTAATTGCTGCAGACTTATCTTTTTCAAACCAACTCAAGTAAATTGATTCCGGAGACTCCCAAAGTATTTTCCCTAAATAAAGGATTATAAGTAGAACAACACCCGCTGTTACCCCTAGAGCTATCCAACCCTGTGTTCTAAGCTTAGTTGCACGAGTTTCCCAATACTTAGCAGGCTCCTCAAGCTTCAATTTTTCTTTGTAAGTTTCTTCAAGTTCTTTGATTTTCCCCTTTGAACTTTCATCGAATTTTTGAAAATCTTCCTTAGTGGCATTGTACCACGCATTGTAAAGGCCATCTTTTTCCTCTTTCAAAGCCTGTATTTGCTCTCCAAATTCTGTAGTTTGTTTTTTGGTGCTTGTTAAATGATCAACCAAAGTTGTTTCCGTTTCCTCAAGGTGTTTTTGAAAAGATTTGTGAACAGAGGCTAAGGCATCTTTTTCAATTTTATTTCTCTTTGTGATGTTTGCGTCAGGATTGTAAAACTCATAAGCATGTATAAGACCAGAGAGGTAACTTTTATTGGTAATTAATGAATTGTTGATGTTTCCAATAACGAAATTGAAAGCACCATTTTGAACACTTTGGTCTTTTTCTTTTAGTTCTAGAAGGAAGGCAGCTTCTTTTGATTCGAAAGGGAATGGGTGAGTTCGCGCAACCGAAAAAATGTCTCCTTGTCTGTCCCAAAGCGATTGAAGATTACCTGGGCTTGAATGGCTTTTTGTAACGAATGAAGATATAGTTTCTACCAATCGTTTAAAATAAGCTTGGGACTCTTTAAGATTTGGCGGAAGTACTTCTTCCACTTTATTCCAAGCTTTTTGTTGTTTTAACACATAATCGTAAATGGCACTTACACCTGTAATATCTTGTCGAACATTGATATAAGGATAATGAAAAGTGGCAACAACACTGTTGAACCATTCCTTTTCCGGAGCATTAGCTATTAATTTTCTTATTTCAGCAGTGGTCATAAATAGTATTTCTTAAATGTAAACACAAAAAAAGAAAACAAGCACGTAAAATAAATACGTTGTGCGATAATAAGTTTGTATCATGAGAAAAGTCCCACAACAATTGCACTTCAACGTCTTGCCCTTTGATTGGCCACAAAAAGACCGTTATTATTACTTTTCACGCACCTATTTACCCTTTTCTACACCAATTCATAAAAGTCTATTTCCCAACAATATAGATAAGATATTCCCAGAAATAAAGAAGGAAAACCCTGACTTCATTTATACAAGCTTTCACCAAAAACGTGAAGGATTCACTACTTTAGGAATGGATTTGAAAATAGAAAATGAATTCCTGACGAAGCGGATTTACAATCAGCGCATCAATTACTATTTCAAGGTATTGGAAAAGCAACTGGTGCAGGTGGGTTTTATCAAAGAGAACTTGGTGTATGTGTTGGTGCCGGAGCTGTGTAATGATGAAGTCACAACCTACGATCGTTTTTCTTTGAAAGTACAATTGGGCAAGGTCAGTACATTTCCTGAAATCGTTTTGTCCTATCATGGCTTGACGCACATTTCGAAACATAACCTCTCCGAATTATCCAAAACCGTAAATCCAAAGTTGTTAATCAAAGTGTTGTTCAACAACCGATTTACACGCTATGAGGATTTTAAAAACAAGCACTTGGATGATTACAAGTTGGCTTATCCAATCATCAATTATCACTTGGGTAAAGAGTTAAAACTCAAATTACCTTGTCGTGAAAAGGACAATCCCTACAAAGATTACAATCAGCGAATTCAATCATTTTATGATCGCTTTTTAAATACGGAGAAGTTCAAAGCAATAATTCCATTGCAGGAAGATGGGTTTTTAAAGATTCCAATAGAATTGGTTGATAGAACAGACGATGAAAGCAGTGAACTGGTATTTGGTAAGAATGGCGTGTGTTTGGATCCAGCGGAAGGATTGAAAGAGTTTGGTCCATACAAGCCGAGTAAGTCAAATCGAATTCAACTGTTCTACATCTTCCACCGAGATGACTTGGAAACAACCAAAACATTGGACAATTATTTCCGCAATGGCTTGCGGTCATTCAAAGGTCTGCAGGAATATGCACATTTGATTACGTACAGTGAACCAGGTTTCAGCATCATGTTCAATTCAAGAACGGAACCAGTGCATGAAATTGAGTGTGCCTTGTACACAAGAGAATTCAAACCAAACGTGCAATACATAGCCGTTTATCTTACGCCAATTGGTCGTTTCGATAAAGACCTTGAGTTGAGAAGAAAGTACTTTGATGTAAAAGAAACTCTGCTCAAAAGGGGAATTGCTTCACAGGTAATTGATCCCCAAACCATCACAACACGAGGACTTGATTATGTGTACAGCTTACCAAATTTAGCGGTGAACATCTTGGCAAAGTTAGGCGGTGTTCCATGGAGCTTGAGAACAACAGAGCGACAAGAATTAGTGGTTGGAGTGGGAGCATTTAAAAGTCGTTCCACAGGCGTACAATACATTGGCAGTGCCTTTTGTTTTGATAACCGTGGGAAGTTCAACCGTTTTGATTGCTTTTTGAAAAGTGAATTAGATCTTTTGGTGGGTTCAATTGTGAATTCCGTCCGCGAATATGTGAAGGTCAATGATAAAATAGAACGCTTGGTAATTCACTTCTTTAAGAAGATGAGTTTTCGGGAACTACAACCCATCGAAGAAGCGCTCAAAACAATGGGTTTATCCATTCCTGTGTTCATTGTTTCCATTAATAAAACAGAATCACGTGATATTGTAGCGTTCGATACATACGATCCCGATTTAATGCCTTTATCAGGAACGTATTTAAGCATTGGAACGAATCGATTTATTCTATTCAACAATACGCGGTATGCAGCAGACCCGCTTTCATTGGTTGAGTCGTTTCCTTTTCCAGTGAAGCTTTCCATTGACTGCTCCGACAAAGAGCAGTTGAAAGATTACAAAATCATGCAAGAGTTAATCAATCAGGTGTATCAATTCAGTCGCTTGTATTGGAAATCCATGAAGCAACAGAACTTACCGATAACAATTAAATACCCAGAGATACTGGCGCGCATGGCTCCGAATTTTGCAGGAGAAGAATTGCCAGTTTATGGAAGAGATAGTTTGTGGTTTTTGTAATTAACATCACTCTGTTTACTTAAAATAGGAAATAGCTGAGATATTAAATGTTGAAGCCAAACAAAGAAATAATAAGTGAAATTTATGTGTGCAAAATTAATTTTTATCGATTTATTTGCTGGATGAAGAAGGTTAAGCAAGGTTTTTTTTAGTTCTGGAAAATAAGAAGAGTATTAACAATAGCATTAACCGTGTTAATATATTATAGTACTCCCCAAAATTAAGACAACTGATTAAAGTGTAAATTTAACAGTTGAAATATGAAAAGAACTAGAAGAAAATTCAGTGCAGACTTCAAGGCAAAAGTTGTCCTAGAAGCATTAAAAGAGCAGATGACGATTCAAGAGTTGTCCAGCAAATTTGAGGTTCACCCAAATCAGATATCGACCTGGAAGAGTGAGTTTTTAAATAATGCCTCCATAGTTTTTGAAGGTAAAAGCACCAAAGCAGAAGAAGCCGATACCGACAAGCTTTATAAAATTATAGGGCATCAAAAAGTAGAGATTGATTTTTTAAAGACAGTCTTGGGAAAATGAGTACAACAGAAAAAAGACAACTGATTGTGGCTTCTCATCGAAGGCTTAGTCTGAAAAAACAATGCGAACTATTGGATGTTTCAAGAACACATATGTACTACAAACCGAAAGGTGAAAGTGCTTTAAATGAGCAGTTAATGAAGTGTATTGATCGCTACTTTCTGCTCCACCCGTATTATGGTGTTGAGCGAATGACGGACTATTTAAATAAGGATTTGGGTTATCGGGTGGATGATAAACGGATAAGGAGATTGTATAGAATAATGAATTTGAAAACGATTTATGCTAAACCTAGAACTACGATTAGCGACCCAGCGAAGTATAAATACCCTTATTTGTTACGAAATCTATCGATTACAGCACCAAATCAAGTTTGGCAAACAGATATCAGCTATATTCCTATGTTTCGTGGTTTTATGTACATGGCAGCGATAATAGATGTTTACAGTAGAAAAATATTGGGTTGGAGTATTTCAAATACAATGACGGCAAAATGGTGCACTGAGTTAATGGAAGACACCATTAAAACACACGGCAAGCCAGAAATATTTAATACAGATCAAGGTGTTCAATACACAAGCGAAGAGCATATTTCTGCTTTGAAAAAGCATGAAATAAAAATCTCAATGGACGGAAAAGGTAGAGCTTTGGATAATGTTTACATCGAACGATTTTGGAGATCACTAAAACAGGAAAAAATATATCTTAACCCTCCTAACGGTGGAGTAGATTTATATCAAAAAGTAAAAGATTATGTGCATTTTTACAACACAGAAAGAAGGCATACCGAAATTGGAAGAATACCGCCAGACGAACTTTATTTTAAATCAAAGTTAGTCGGGTAATACAACTAAGAAATGAAAAATGTTGTCTTAAACTTGGGGAGTACTTCATATCATGTCTAAATTATTTTTATTATTGTAGTAATTCCATGACTTTGCAGGAGTCTTTTTAAAGAGAACCAATGTATAAAACACCAATGAGTTTTGTCTTCATGATGTTGCTATTTGCAACGAATGCGCAGGTTCGAAAGAGTATGTCCCAGAAATTTAAAAATTTCGATTTTAAAAGTTTACTACACGAGTTTGCGAGTGCAAAAGACTTAACAACGGATGAAATGATATTAGGCGCGGAATCCTATTATCGTCTAGGGGATTTTGATAAGGCAGAAATTATTATGGATTCTGTGGCTAATATCACGTCTTTAACCTCGAAACTCATTTGCTTCCAAAATGACATTAAAGAAAACAGAACCCGTGAAATTATCGGTGCTCCGAAATTTGAAGCTGCCTTAATTTTCAATAATTCAGACGGGAGTTGTATAGCCTCACTTATTGAATCCGGTAGAGTTCTTATCTCAAAATCTGGTCCACCAAATGGTATGTTTGAGTCCCGTGACATTCAGACGGAACAATCTTTCTTAAAATTGTTTGAAGCCTCGTTAACCAATGATAAATTGGTCGGCTTTGAGCTTATAACAGAGAAAAAAGCATCAAATATTGGACCTGTGACTTCCTATTTGGGAGGATACATTCTGACAGAAAATTACATCGAGAAAAAGGCTCAACGCAACTTAAAATTAACTTTTCTTGATTCAGCATTCAATACTACGGGAAGTTTTCCCTTCAACGATCCATCCTATTCAATTGGTCATGCTTGTTACGATGAAACGCGCGAACGTTTAATATTCGTTTCCGATATGCCAGAGGGAAATGGAAGTACGGATTTGTGGTACTCTGAAATGCGGGGTGGTGCATGGCAAAAACCGGTTCTTATGGAATCCTTGAATACGCCTGGAAATGAAATGTTTCCTACGATTTTTAATGACATCCTTTACTTTTCTACCAACGGAAGGGTTGGCTATGGCGGTTTAGATGTTTATTACGTCGACTTAAAAGACAATTCCGAATTTACCATATCACACCTTCCTAGTCCAATCAATTCTAGGTACGATGATTTTGAATTGCTTTGGATTGAAGAAAATCGAGAGGCAATTTTAAACAGTAATCGCCTTAAAGGTAAAAATGATCTGGTTTATAGAATAACAATCGAAAATGGCACTTTCGATTGTTCTACCGAATGCGCGAACGAAGGCTGTCGTCAATTCTCTATTAATGGGTTTGAGGAAATAGATCCCCATCGATATGAATTCCTTTGGGATTTTGGAAACGGCGAAACTGCAAACGGTCCTTTCGCGTCGCAGTGTTATACTTCAAAAGGCAATTATATTGTTAGGCTTAGTGTGAAAGATTTGGAAACCGGCCTGACAGAGAAAGATGTAATGGTGGAGGAAATTGAAATTGTCGATATCATTTCTAATTTTCCAATGTTCGAAATAACTGGGCGTCCCGAGGTGAACAAACCTATTACAATAAAGGAAAATTCCTTAATTGCAACTGGAGAACCCCAGCGCGTTTTATGGGAAACCGATGATCTTCAATCAAGCATTGAGGAGGTTCCTTCGTTCACATTCTCATCTACTGGATTTCATTGGATTAAGAGATCAATCAAGGTCTTAGGAGAATCTGCTTGTTGTCACAGTAATTTCAAAAGTTACTTCTACGTTTCAAAAACACCCGAGAGCAAAGAAGTATTCAATCCAATTTCGGCGAAAATCGATTCTTCGTGTGGCTTCGAAACATATCGAGCAATAATCACTTTTGATCGTGAATACCCAAATGAACAGATTTCAGCTACGCTCATTGATCTCGAAACTGGCGAAAAATTCCCTTTTGTATCAAGTACAGACTCCTTCCCTTTGGTATTAAGGCATGATCGCGAATATGAAATTCATGCTCAGAATAGTCAAAATGCACAGACCAAAGAAACCGTTGTATCATCCAACAAAACGGAGTTAGAATATTCCCGTTATCATCTAGCGTTTGGACAGAATAGAAAACTTGTACAAATTGTCGATAAAATGGGCCATCCCATCCCACGGGCAACAGTAGCGCTAAACGATTCTCGCTATTTGACAAACTCGAGTGGAATAACTTGGCTACAAATAACTGAAAATGTAATGGTAAAAGCCTCCATGAATGGATATTGGGGATCGAAGAAAGAGATTAACGCGACTGATCTATTAAACGACACCATCCGAATTACACTTCAAAAGATGGAATTAAATACCGTCCACCGTTTAGAAAACATTCATTTCGACTTAAATAAATCTGATATTCGTGAGGACGCGGCATTAATTTTGGATGAATTAGTAATAACCCTTCAAAACTACCCAGAAATGCACATTCAGTTAAACGCTCATACTGATTCGCGAGGAAGGGATCAATATAATCTGAGTTTATCCGATCAAAGAGCTCAATCAACAGTTAACTATCTTTCTTCGAAAGGAATAGATAAAACCAGATTAAGAAGCAAAGGGTTCGGAGAAACTCTTTTATTGAATAATTGTGTAAATAACATACGTTGTTCATACGAAGAACATCAATTGAACAGACGGGTGGAAGTTATTATAACTAAAATGTAATATGAAATTCGCACTAATTTTATTACTTACTCTAAGCAGTCATTTTTCCATCGCTCAACTTTTCCCAGGTGAAGGAGACAATATTGATTATTTAATAACATCTGGTAAAAAAGCACCAATATCTGTGGGAGATGACGACCATCAACAGGTTGTTTTCTTTCTCCTACCCACTGAATATTCAAGTTCATTTTATATTCGAGTATATGATCCAGAAACAGGAGGAGCCATCGATGAAAAAGTGGATTCTTTGGACACCGAAACGAGCTTCATTGTTTATGGCGGAAAAGGGAATTATTCCGATAGTATTAGCAGATCTGTATCTTATCAGAAAAATTCATCTGGTATTTCCTTGAAGAAACGAACGTTTGGTTCAACAACCAATTATCAGAAAAAATGGTTCACTTTCGGGCCTTTCAATCCAAAGAGGGGCGAATTTGTCGAAAGCTTAAACGGATACGTTTTTAAACTAGTTATTGAAGGAATTTCGGGAGATGATGTAAATTTATATAAGCTCGCTCTTTCATCGAGTGATAAAGCAAACATCAATGTCGCGGGCGCTAATATTTTCACTTACGAATATAGTTTTCGTTTAAAATCAGCGAGCAGCTCAATTTGTCATTTGTACCCATATATGGACCAAAAAATTGTTTCTATTCGACAATATAATTTTGACACCGATAATGATGCTGTTCTAAGACTCTATTCAATCAAAAAAAAGGGAGAAATAGCCTCTGTTTCTGGAAATGGAAACTGGGGTTCAAGTGAACATAAAATTGATCAAGAGGAAAAAGGGAAATGTCTCGATTTACAGCTCAAGAAAAAAGCATCTTGGCATAATGATGTTGTAATGTATGTTTTGAATCAGTACAATGAAGCTGTGCCCTTTTTCGCAAGCCCTATTGGCGGAGCAGTAAATCCAAAATTTACCTTTAAAAGTGATAAATAGAACTCTCATATTGTTGTTTTTTTTAATTCATTTAGGAGGAATCGCACAAACAGTGCATCTCAAACATCTAGATAAATCCACTGGGGCGCCCTCAAATTTTATCAACGACTTATGTATAGACAATCAAGGACGAGCCATTTTAGCAACAGATATTGGGCTTTATTCTTATAATGGCACAGTTTACACGAAACTGGTCGGAAACTCTTTTGTGAATCAAGTAAAAGCCATTGATGGATCCCTTTATTATACTTCAGAAAATAAGGTCTTTCTATTTGGAGTTGATGAACCGATAGTTTCAATTCCTTCGGAAAAGATAGTTATAGATTTTCAATTAAAAAAAAATACCTTAACCGTCCTTGGGCAAAATCATTGTTTCGTATACGATGGTAAAAAGCAAGTTTCTAAATTTTCGGTTAATGACCCTATTAAGCTAGTAAAGGATCAGAATAATGAAATATTGATTATAGAAACGAATCGCATTCAGCGAATAGGAAACAATCGAATGACCCTCATTTTTGCATCAAAAGAAGAAATATTCGATGTCTCCGCATCGGATGAACACTTTGCAATTGCTTACTCAAATAATTGGCAACTAATAGGAAAGGATAGATTTAATCTAATTCGCGATTTTCCTGGTTCTGAAATTCGGTCCATCTCTAGTTATGGAAGTTCTGGATTCATTTCGAATCGAATCGAGGGTTTCGAGCTTTTTTCGAACAAAGAATTTTATAAAATTACCCAAAAAGAATTGCAGGGAAAAGTTGAAAAAATTATTGTTGATGATTATCTTGGCGCTTGGTTTCTTACCCAGGGTTATGGAGTCTATTTTTCAGAAAATATTACTATTCGCCAAGAAGAAAAAAAATCGATCCGTGCATCCCTTTCGATTAATGGGGTTTTATATTGGGCGGAAAACAATACAGTTTTATCTTCAAAGGGGGATTTCATATCTTGCGATGGAATCGTTTTAGCAATTGACTCGTGGAAAGAAAATCTTATCTACTCGAGTACAAAAGGGTGTTATCTATACAAAGGAACATCCTCCGAACAAATATCAAACGAAAAGTTACTTGACATTTGTGTCGATGAAAAGAATGACTTTCTATACGGAACAACCGAATCCAATGGAATACAAGTAATCAACCTTAAATATGAGACCATCAATTCCCTTGACATATCAGATGGTTTATCTCATAATTATGTTAAGGGTTGGGCAATGATGAATGACACTCTTTTTGTCATTCCGAAAAGAGGGAAAATCAACCTTATTTATAAAGGTAAAATAATCGACACTCATGATTTTGATAACAATAAATTTAATGAAGCTCAAATTATCAGATCATCTTTTGATAATAACTCGCTTTTTCTTTATAACGTAAATGGTTTTTTAAATAAGTTTAACCCTTGCGGAGCAAAGAGTCAAACGATTCGTGTACTTCCCGGGGTTCGAGAAATATACTGCGGTAAAAAAGAACTAGTACTTGTTGGAAACTCAGAAATTCAAGTTTTAGATGTTACAACCCTGGATAAAGTAAAATTCAGATTGCCAAAAAACCTTTCTGGTACTGTTATTGGTAATGGATTTATTTTTGACAAATCGAACCTTTTGATTGGAACCTCGAATGGAACACTTGCTATTGGTCTCAATGTAATCGACAGAAACATACGAAAGCCAAGCTTGGTTATCTCCGAAATCTACATTAATGGTATTGAGCAAAAGTTAAGTGAAAGCTATTTTTTGGATTATGGCGAGAATATTATAAGGATAAAATCAGAGTTTATCGATCTTACAAATTTATACTCCTCAGAATTAAAATGGAGCGTAAGGGGAGATCGCCTTATTGCTCCACGTTCAGTACAAAATGAATGGGTAGAATGTGTCGTTTACAATAACGGACAATACAATATTGAGTTTCAGCATAGCGATTTGGAACTCAATCGGAAAATTCGATTCACTGTTGCTCTACCATTTTGGAAACAAATTTGGTTTTGGGTGATCGTGGTATTATTGTTCATTATTATAACTTTTACAATTGTTCGGTGGCGAACGTATCGTTTAAGAAATGAAAAAGAAAGGTTAGAAAAAATTGTTGATAGACGAACCAAGGAGTTGCAAACGCGAAACGAAGATGTAGAGCAAATTGCCTATGCACTCTCCCACGATTTTAAAATTCCGCTTAAGTCTATTGAGTCGCTGATTACCATTATCAAAAGGAAGGACATTACTGAAGAACAAAAAAAAGTAACAATCAACCTACTGGAATCAAAATCTGAGAAGCTTTCGAACAATATGACGGGATTGATTGACTTAATCAAAATCGAAAACAATAAAGATAAATTTGCGATTCTTGACCTGAATCAGATTATAAATGATGTCAAAAAATCGTTGGAGCAATTAATCGAAGAGAAAAATTCCAAAGTTGAAGTTGAACTAAATCATTTGCATGAATTGATCGGTATTCAATCGTTTTTTTTCAGTGTAATACAAAATTTGGTGAGCAACTCATTAAAGTATTCTGCGGACAATAAAAATGCTCATATCCTTATTCGGTCTTATGACGATAAAGATAAGTTGATGATCGAGATTCAGGATAATGGCATTGGAATGGATTTGTCTTCCTCGAAACAAAAAATATTTCAGCCTTTCAAACAAATTGACCCTAACTCACAAGGAAACGGCCTTGGATTGAGTATCGTCAAAAGAATGATAGAGATTCATAGAGGCACAATTACTGTTCATAGTCAGTTAAATATAGGTACTATAATCCATATTTCTATACCGGTTAATATACATAAGTGACAATAAGAGGTTTTTGACTCAGCGTGTTTTGCTTGATTCAACTCACCGTATAATTTGTTCAACTCATCGCTTTTTTCTGCAAATATTTAGTTAAAAGGGCAGATTGTAATTCAAACTCACCTACACTTGCACTGAATAACAGAAAATTTTATTTATGAAAACTGTAATTGTCTACTATATGAATGCACATAAAACGCTTTCAATGTTTCTATTTACGTTCGTTTTGATTTTATTATCAACTAATATAACGTCCGCACAAGAAATATGTAACAACGGAATTGACGATGATGGCGATGGTTATGTCGATTGTTTCGATTCGGAATGTTCTGGGGATCCTAGTTGTACGGGATATGCTGGAAACCCCGTCCCTCCTTGTACCTATGTCCCACCACCTACCAGTGTTTTTAACCTCACGTTAAAGTACACAACGCAGGCAGGAGTTAATATGGATAATAGACAAGTTCCTGTTATTGGGGATATTGATAATGACGGTGTTCCAGAAATTTTGGGAAAAGATGATGACAATCAAAACGAAATATATGTTTTCGACGGAGCGACCGGTGCATTGGAATTAACAATTCCTTCTCCGGCAACTGAAACTTTTAATGATGCCATGGCAATTGGTGATGTTGATGGTGATGGCTTGGGTGAAATTTTTGTTGTTTCAGCATCTGTACAAACTGCACCATATAATGATGGTACTTGGGAACGACGATTGATTTGTTATGAAAATGACGGTACACTAAAGTGGCGAACAACAGCGCAAATTGGAGATTTTGCGAATGCCGATAGAATGTCCCCTATGCTCGCTGATTTTAATCAAGATGGAGTTCCAGAAGTGTATGTAGGAAATGAAATTTACAACTCGGTTACAGGTGCATTACTGGCTGATGCCGGGAATACAGAAAATTATGGCGATCACATAGCGGGTCAGGGTGAAGCTTTTCCAATAGCTGTTGATATGTTGCCGAACGGGTTTTGTGCAGATTGTGCTGGATTGGAGTTAGTTTTAGGAGATCGAATTTATTCAGTGAATATAGCTACAAACACGATTACTTTACAAGTGAATTTTAATGCGCCTGCAAATGCTGATTTAGAGAGAGACGGTTACACTTCTATTGCAGATATGGACAACGACGGTGATCTCGATGTCGTAGTTAATAGTCGTGCTGTAAATACACCAAGTACTTTTGCTATTACAGGGGGGAGGTCATGCGTCTATATATGGGATGGACAAACTCCGACACTTATAGGAGGGCCTTATCAAATTGATCAATGCACCAATGGTGTTCCTGTAGGAGGCGTTGGTTCAGAAACCAGCGTTGGTGGCCATCCAAACTTAGCTGATTTTAATGGTGATAACACCGTAGAAATCGGCCTAGCAGGTAGAGACTTTTATATTGTAATAGAGTATGATGCAGCGTTGTCCGCATCCCCATTTCTTGCAACTAGCGAACTTTGGTCAAAGGTGACAATAGACAATTCTCAACGAACTGGATCAACAGTTTTTGATTTTCAAGGTGACGGTGCAAACGAAGTTGTCTACAGAGATGAGGATAGTTTGTTCGTTTACGATGGTACAACTGGTGCTACACTAGACGTTAGGGCATGTAATGCAAGTACACGAACGGATTTTCCAATCATCGCAGATGTCAATGGAGATGGTCAAACAAATTTAATTGTAGCCTGTGGCAATACCATTGAAGTGTTTGAAGCAACAACACAACCATGGGTTAAATGTAGACAGGTATGGAATCAACACTCATATTTCGTTGTTAATGTTAATGATGATTTAACGATTCCCATTGTTCAACAGGATCATTCAGTTGGATTTCCTCAAGGAGCCCCGGTGAATTACCCATTAAACGGGTTTTTACAGCAAATCTCTTACTTAACGGATAGTGGTGAGCCTACATTCTCTGCGGCTGATCCTAGTTTCACAGCTGCAGCTCCAGATTTTACAAATTGTGGAACAGTTGCGAATACAATTGACGTAACGCTGGATATTATAAACAATGGCTCAGAGGACCTTCCAATGGGAACACCTATAATGTTCTATATTGGCGACCCTTATTCAACAGCTGCAGATTCTGTTACAATTACATACACAAATGCTGTAGTTTCAGTTCCGGCAGGTACACATACTCAAACATTCACAATTCCGAACCCGTGTCAAGCAGGCGATTTATACATTGTGATAAATGATAATGGTGGTGTCGCACCTCCTTATACGCAACCAGGAACAACAATTGGAGAATGTGATTACTCGAACAATGCAATTTCGGTTCCTGTAAATTGTGGGTTGCTCGATCCGAGCTTTTCTTACCCAATGACAACTTTATGTGCTTCTCAGGCAAGTAGTAACAATCCAGCAATTACTGGAGACACAGGAGGCACATTTTCTTTTGCAACACCTCCTGGTGATGGAGCAACAATTGACCCAAGTACTGGTGTTATTTCTGGCGCAACAGATAATATGACATATGATGTCGTCTATGCGGTAGGATTCTGCCCGAATACAGACACGGTTACTCTAACAACAATTAATCCATCAGTCGATACGGATGGTGATGGTGTTCTTGATTGTGCGGAAATTTCTGACGGAACGGATCCTTTAGATGATTGTTCATACTTAACAGCATCTATATCGGTGGCGGTAACATCAACAAATGACTGTGACGGAGATGGTGTAACAAACGCACAAGAGGCAACTGACGGAACTGATGGTCAAGACCCTTGTTCATTCGTATTAGCAAATGCAACGGTAGCACCAAGTGCTGCATGGAACGCTGCGGATTGTGATGGTGATGGTGTAACCAACGGTCAAGAAGTAACTGACGGAACAGATCCTTTAGATGATTGTTCATACTTAACAGCATCTATATCGGTGGCGGTAACATCAACAAATGACTGTGACGGAGATGGTGTAACAAACGCACAAGAGGCAACTGACGGAACTGATGGTCAAGACC
>Ga0316208_1000533_pt1 | contig 44786 bp, 51 predicted proteins | sample 3monopyrite_MG_FD_204944 | JGI IMG/M metagenome (GOLD analysis project Ga0316208, IMG submission 204944) | Microbial mat bacterial communities from mineral coupon in-situ incubated in ocean water Damariscotta River, Maine, United States -... | ecosystem: Environmental > Aquatic > Marine >...
CAACACCGTATAAAAATAATTGCTACTTTAGTGCTTGACCAAAGGTCGTTGCTGTTTTGCTGTGTCTGATTTTCCTGCGGAAAATCCTCGCACACAAAACCGCAACTATTCTTATACATAAACGTTGCCAGTAATTATGAAAAAAACCGGAACGCCCAAAAAAACCACCAAATGAATAGAATAATTAGAATGACTATTTTTCTGCTAATATCATTTTTAGCAATCGGAATTTTCTATGCAATTACACTTTATCTTCTATCTTTAGTAATCACTTCTGAATTGAATATAGTTTTCAAATTAATAATTATGATTATTGGTCATTTTGTTGCGACCAAATTTTTATATCCAGCTTTTATTATGGGACCATTTATAGGAGCAGTACCAAAAAATCTTATGTTTCCGAAAATATACTTGCCGATTGGAATATTATTCTGTTTAGGAATGGCATTCTATTTCCTGAAAAGTTATGGATACTTGTTCCAAGACGATTTTAGCTTTTTCTCTTTAAATACAATTTTGATTGGATTATTTGCGATGACAGCTTTTAGAATTTTAGCACCAATTGTTAGATTTTATTTTAATACAATTAATAAAAGACGTCATTTATCCAACGTGGAAATAAGATATGGAATATTTGAAGACCAAGAAGAACTCGAAAACCAAAGGACAAACCGATTTTATAATCCAAAATCAAGTGAAATTCACGAGTATTGGGCGAAAGAATATGAAAAAGCGAATTTAGATTATTATGAACAATAGAACGTGCAAATAACTACTGGCAACAACGTGTATAAAAAATTGCTAAATTAGTGCTTAAACAAAGGTAGTTGCATTTTTTGTTACGTCTGAATTTCCTTCGGAAATTCCTCGCACACAAAACCGCAACTATTCATACACAAAACCGTTAGCCTTCATTAAAAAACTGAACCGATAAATGATAAAAATCTTTAGAAAAATTCGCCAAAACTTACTTATGGAAAATAAAACTGGAAAGTATTTTAAATATGCAATTGGTGAAATTATACTTGTCGTTATCGGTATTTTGATTGCATTAGCCATTAATAATTGGAATCAAAACAGAATTAATACAGATAAACAAGAAGGCTATTTAATTGGACTTAAAAATGATTTAGAAAAACAAATTACATCTTTTAATACTTTAATTGAATTTTATGAACTAACAATTAGCAATGGAGAATCGATTTTAATTGATTTTAGTTCAATTGGGAAATTATTAGAAATTGATAGTATAAATAGAAAGTTGTCAAAATTGATGTATACAAGAAGTTATCCAGAAATTACAACTACTTTTAATGAATTAAATAGCACAGGACAACTCAACTTAATAAAGGAAAAAACCTTACGCTCTGAAGTTATCAAGTACTATCAAAACTCGGAAAATAATAAAAAGGCAATTGAAAGTAATGATGAAAATGTTTATGCAAATCAAATATTCCCAGTAATAAAATCTAATATTATTATACGACCAGAAAATTTTAATTATGAAAATAGAAAGATAAATTTAGTTGACAATTTGAAAGCAGTGTTCGAGAATAATTTAAATAATCCAAGCAAGGAATTTGATTTGGTAAATGCTATTAGTATGCGAATTATAGTAGCCAATATAAACAAAGAACGTATCGAGGATGTAAAAAATGAAGCAGAACTGTTGCTGAATATAATGAATAGTGAGTTAATGAAAATGAATCCTTAAAATTTAAAATAACGAAAGGCTAACACCGTATAAAATTAATTGCTAGTGCAAGCCTACTTACGAAAATCCTCGCGGATTTTCTATTCGGTTTGTATTTGCTAAATTAGTTGCTTAATCAACGCAACTAATCTTATACAAACACGTTGTAACCAATTTAAGTGAACGAACGATATCTAAAATAAATGTTTTGGCATTTTCATTCATTATTGGCGGTGGAATTGGAAATATTTATGATAGAATATTATACGGTTCGGTAACAGATTTCATGTATTTAGAATTGGGATCTTGGCATACAGGCATATTTAACATGGCAGATGTATCTGTTGTCATTGGAACGGCCCTTCTACTCATAAATTTATTGATTTTAGAATTGAACAAATACCATTTGAAGGTCAATTGGTAAATACGTAAGACGATGAGCCATATACGACACTTTGGCCTTAAACTTTGAAAAACCGTCATGTGTAATTTCTTCATTCACGCTGCACCACATTAACTCTAGAGGGAACCTGTAAATATCTTTTACCAGAAACTGCAACAATTATAAGTTGTACTCGTCTTTTATCAAAACTCACAAAAATCCAACCTACTCCATGAAGATTCAATCCGTACTATTCTGCTGCCTTCTTGCCATCTTCTTTATTTCTTGTGCTGAAGATAAAAAACCTCAACCCGTTGTCATTACGGGTAAAGTATCAGTTAATTGGTCAAACAATGTAAATCTAAGACACGGAACAATATCGTTAGCAGAAAGTTGGTCTGGTCAGACTGATGCTAGAGATTCCATTCTCTCCTTAGAAAAAGATGGATCATTCAAAGTAGACTTGCAATTACAAGAACCCAAACTGTATTCTTTTTCTCATGAGAACCAACAAGTAGAATTTATTGCCTTTCCAGGAGATTCTATTTATATCGATTTAAATGCCGAACCTATTTTTTCGGGATCTAATTCAGACCAAAACAACCACCTCAACGTCATGAACGGCGAGATAGAAAAGATCCAAAATTTTGTAGTGAATGATGAAAAAGGATTCTTTAGTGCTGAGCTAAGTCGATATAATACAATAGTCGATTCATTGCAATCATCCTATTTAAAGACCAACGATACTTTCAAAGAAAAGAATGAATTAAACGCTTTATATAATGAGAAGATTACCAATGAAATTAAATTCCGTACTAAATTTCATAAAATCGTTTACCCCGCCATTCATGAAATGTATACAGGCGACACTATAAAAATCAATCAAGAGTTCTATGATAAAATTACGGAAGGTAGTTTTGATGACCCCGAGCTCTTAACGCAAAGTAATTTTGTTTTGTTCCTAGATCGTTATACAGATATAATGTCTGCAGGAGACCTCCGATTTCGCAATTATTACGATGCAGGAATTCAAAAAATCGAACCTAAATACAACGCCATAAAAGAATTGAACGCCCATCAAGAAATCAAAGATTATTTGATGAATGAACATCTTAAAAAAAGTATCAGTAATTATGGCATAGCATACCTTGGTGATATCATTCCAGATTATAAGTTGAATAGCAGCAATCCAGAACTTAAACAACAAGTATTGGACATGTATGTTGACAGTAAATCAAGAAGAACAGAGGCAGACACCATCGTAATGTATAAAAAGGTGGGCAATATTGAATTAGAAGCCCATATCTTTAAACCAGAAGGGCACAAAAAAACCAATAAGGCGCCTGTATATGCTTTTTTCCATGGCGGTGGATGGGCGCAAGGAACTCCAGAATGGGGTTATACAAATTGTAAGCGCTACCAAGAAAAAGGAATGTTTGCAGTTTCTTTTGAATACAGACTCATCGACATTCATGGGTCTAATATTATTAACTGTATCGAAGATGCAAAATCGGCTATTGCATGGCTGCGAAATGAAGCAAATTCCTTAGGAATTGACCCTGATAAAATTGTCGCAGCAGGTTTTTCTGCCGGTGGTCATTTAGCAGCTTCCACTGCTATTTTAGATGGGTTTGAAACATCCAATTCTTCAGGAGTTAATGGTATTCCTAATGCTTTTATAACACACTCCGCCACCTACAATACAACAAAAAGCAACTTCTTTAAAAGACAGTCTAATGGAAACGCTGCAAGCATTTCCACCTTCCATAATATTAAAAAAGACTTACCACCTTCCATTTCGTTTCATGGCACAAGAGATCACTTAGCTCGTATTAGTGAGTTTACTGAATACCGAGATCAAATGGAGAAGTTAGGGAATGATTTTGAATACAAGATTTTTGAAGGCGTAGGACATTTCTTTGGCGATTCGAAAGCTCGTGATGAAGTGCATGAATTAACCGATTCATTTCTTCAGAAAATGGACTATATCGAAAAGTAAAACGTCACCCAACAATGCGCTTCTGGATTACGGTTTCCCTGATATTGCTTATTTATGCGCAATTCTGCCTATCAATCAGTTCAAAATCGTTACTTAAAAACAAAAAGGATGCAGTAACGAATAATCACTAACAAATGGCAGATAGATGACACGCAGATGTCATAATTAAACTAAGCCATTATCGATACTTTTACACCAAATAATAAGTTATGGAAAGTCAGTCAACAGGAAAAAAGTTGGTGTATCAGAGAAAAATAAAAGGATATACTCAAAATAAATTATCAGAAAAATCGGAGGTCGCTATAAGAACTATTCAGCGTATTGAAAAAGATGAAGTAAAACCACAACTTCAAACTCTATTATTACTTGCAAATGCTCTTGAGATAGAAGTAGACGAACTATCGAATTTGAAAAAACCTATTGAAGAAAAACCACAAAATAAGTGGTTGCTATTTTTACACGGCTCTCCATTCTTAGGATTCATCTTTCCATTTTCTGTATTGTTCCCCCTTTTTTTATGGATTCATAAAAGAGAAGATAACTCGATCTATTATCAACATGGAATTAAAATTATTAATTTTCAATTAAGTATTACTATCCTGCATATTATTGCAATTACATCATTAGTAACAATTGAACGATGGGGCTTTTTCTTTTTTATCGCTGTTGTTCCCTTCAATTTCTTTGTTATAACTTTTAATATTTTTAGAGCAATAACCTCACAAAAATGTTACTACCCATTATCCTTCCCCTTCCTTAAACAAAAACTGAACAAGCGTGTTTCTAAAAGAATAATTTCATTATTGACCATTACACTTTTACTTATATCTGGATGTTCTTCGAATAAAGAGAAATCTGAATATGAAATACTGTTAGAATACGAAGGAACTTATGAATATATCAATAATACAACCCTAGAACTTAAAGCATCCCCTCTAGATACAATACTGTACGCAGTAATAGATAATGCAAAATACCCTTTAAAACGTACTGCCTTAGATAGTTTTACTAATAGACAAGGTAATTTAGTCGTATTTAATAGAAACGAATCTAAGAAAGTTATTAACTACCTATCTGGGGATCAGTTTTATAAATTGATAACTACGAATATTAACAAAGGTGAAATGTTCCCAAGAAAAGAACTTTTTCATAATCCAGAAAATTATAGATACAAACAACCCACAGATATTAATGATGGTTTAAAAACTGGTGTATTAGAAGATCAATTCAAAAACCCAGAACTTATAATCAACATGGTAAAAGAAACCATACAAGGTAAATTTCCTGATGTTCACAGTATATTAATTTACAAGAACAATAAATTGGTAGTTGAAGAATATTTATGGTTTTAATAAAGACACCCCACATCAGTTAAAATCAGCAACAAAGGCGATTATTGGTGGAATTGTTGGCATTGCAGTTGACAAAGGCTTTATACATAGCGAAACGGATAAACTTTTTCCATATTTTCAATCCAAATATCCATCAATTTCCAATTTGGATCTCAGGAAAAAACAAACAACTATAGAAAATTTTTTAATGTATCGCCATGGATTAGATTGTGAAGATGGTAATATGGAAAGTAAAGGGAATGAACTCTATATGATGGAAAGCGAAGATTGGGTTAAATTTACATTAGACTTACCAACGGTTATAGACCCAGGTGAAATTTCTTCTTACTGTACAGGTTGCGCCCTAACTCTAGGTAGTCTAGTTGAGTTAACTACGAGTAAAAATATTGAAGATTTTGCCCGAGATAATTTATTTAGTCCATTAGAGATTACCAATTACGAATGGACTTTTGAACCTAATAAATCTAGACAAGTTTTAGCCAACTAAAACTAACCCCAAGAGATTTAGTCAAATTGGCAAAAATGTATAAAGACGGTGGAAAATGGAAAGAGACTCAGGTAATCTCAAAAGGATGGGTAAATAAAACTTTTGGTATGGAGGACGGTGATTATGGCTATTTATGGTATGAAAAACACTTTGATATTGACGGCAAAAAATACAGTTCGTATCAAGCATCAGGCAATGGCGGGCAAAAAATCAATATTTGGCCTGAATTAGATATGATTACTGTGTTTACAGGTGGAAACTATAATTCTTATCAACTATATGGAGTAAGCACTCCACCAAATAGAATGATACCAAATTATATTTTAAAGGCTATTGAATAGCGAACAACTCATTTAAGACATAACTTCTAATACATTCAAAGAGGTTTCGCTTCTTATATTGTATCCTCCATTAAAATTGGGTAAACCTAGGATTTCATTAAATATGCATCTATACCATTATTAGGTAAAAGAATGTTGTAATAAATCAATTCAGATTTATGGCTACACAAGACCCAACAAATAAAATTCTTACTTTTATATGCGTTCACGATAAACTAAATGCAATGAAAGACATCTCAGGAATCGACGAAGATGGCAATCCAAAAAATGGACCTTTTGAGCTGTTCTTCAAAAATGGACTTATCTCTTGCCAAGGAGAATTCGATAACGGAAAGAAATCGGGGAAGTGGACGTATTATCTCAATAATGGTCAAATGCAATCTTCCGGAAGCTACAAAGACGGAAAGATTGTTGGTAATTGGAAATGGTTCTTCAAAACAGGCGAACCACGTGGGACGGGTGGCTTCGATGATGAAGAACAGAAACATGGCGAATGGAAGCGATACCATGCTAATGGGCAACTTTGGGACGAAGGACACTTTGAACATGGCAAGAAGAAGGGAACTTGGAAGGTATACAATGATACGGGCGAACTCTTAAAAACGCAAAATTTCAAGTAACAGATCGCAGTTATTGAATGCCGACTTAAAATGATTTCCAAATGACATTTTACGAAACAGAAATGGAGCGAATAAGGAAGCTCTGTTATTCAAATGACAAACAGCTAGAAACTGTGATAGCTGTTCGGAATTATATTGACCATAATTTTGAGAAAGAAGTTAATTTAGATTTTTTATCTCAAATACGCTTTACGTCAAAATATCACTTACTTAGGCTTTTCAAGAAGTACTACGGACAAACGCCTAAACAATATTTGACCATCCGAAGGCTTGAAGAAGCTAAGAAATACTTAAAACAAGGAATGAGCGTAACGGAAACATGTTATTATGTGGGTTTTGAAACCCCCAACTCTTTTAGTACACTTTTCAAAAATAAAATAGGTCTTTCCCCTACCGAATTTCAAAAAAAGCAACTTTCACAAAGTCATACTCGAAAGGAATAGGGAACTTACCAACCTAAACCAAAAAAATAATAAATATGAGAGTTATGGGCGTAGGTATACCTGTTCTAGATCAAGACAGGGCCTTGAATTTTTATACGACAAAACTAGGTTTTGTAAAAAAACACGATGTTCCATTAGGTGAAGGTAACAGATGGTTAACAGTGGTAGCTAAGGAAGAACAAGAAGGAGTAGAAGTATTACTAGAGCCCTCGCCCAACAACTTCGAACCTGCTAAAACGTTTCAAAAGGCGTTGAAGGATGCTGGTATTCCTTACACCCAATTTAGTGTGGAAAATGTACAAGAAGAGTACGAACGATTAGTGGATCTTGATGTTGTCTTCAGTGTAAAACCAACTGTCATGGGAACGGTTAAGATTGCCGTATTTGACGACACTTGCGGAAATAATATTCAAATTCTCGAAATGTTATAAATCAAAACCTTAAGCATGAAAAATATCGCACAAATACTCGTCCTAATACTACTCGTATTTAGTTGTTCTGACAATAAACGAGATAAAGAAAATGATGATGAACTACTAGCATTGCAAGCAGAACTCGACCATTTGAAACAATTAAAAACCTCATCTGAATCGAAACAACAAATCACCACATTTTTGACATTTCAAAAAGAAGATGCCGAGCAGGCTATGAACTTTTACGTTGAGCTGTTTAGTAATTCCAAAATTCTTGATCTTAAGCGCTGGGAAAATACAGGAGCTGGTAAAGAAGGTACCATAATGTTGGGAACATTTAGCTTAAATGGTAAACTCTTTAAGTGTTCAGACAGTCCTCCAGTACATGAATGGGGCTTTACACCGGCTATTTCTAATTATGTGGAATGTACCGACGAAAATGAACTTCAACATTTGTTTACAAAACTATCCGAAAACGGAAAAGTGATGATGCCGTTGGACAATTATGGTTTCAGTCAGAAATTTGGTTTTGTTGAAGATAAATTTGGAATTTCTTGGCAACTAAACCTACAGTAATATTTGATGAAATCAATGATACTTCCTGTAAAGTTTCAAACCCGTAAAAAAACCACTCCCTTTTTATAAGAATTTTAATAAAACCTTTGGAGTATTATCATTTAATTAACTAAGTATTATCTGTTACATCCTTTATATTCGCACATGTATTAAATAAGATCAAGAGTCTTTTAACGCGAAGGATGAATCTAACTATACTAGACTTTTCAATGATTACGAGTGTCGTGATAGGATACTTTGTAAGTATCGCACTTGTTGTTAGCCCGTTCTATAAGAGTCGAGCGAATAATTATCTCGCGCTGTCATTATTCTTGCTATCTAGTTTGACCTTTTTAGAATGGCCCAGGGTAAGTATGGATAATATGCTTTTCCAATTTTTAAGTAACATCAGGTTAGATTTTCTTTTTGCCACTACGTTTGTCACTTATTTTTTAATTCAAATTAAGCATAAACGTATCAATAAGAATTGGTATAAGCGGATGTATTTTCCTTTCATTGGATCTGTTATTGTCGAAATTTTAATTTCTTTTTTCGATTATGTTTTAAGCATTTATAATTCAGTCTTTGATATTTTAATTTACTTAACTCTTGATATTGCTTCCACTGTCCTTAATGTATATTTAATTTTATGGGGAAGACATTTAGTAAAAAAATCTACTTCTATTTCAGAGGATAAGAGACGTTGGTTGTTAAGGCTAAATCTTTTTATTATCTGTATTATCGTGGTTTGGATTTTAACCAAAATAGACTTTTTAACCAGCAACACATTATATCCTAGATATTTTCTATGGTTTCTTCTTTCTCTATTCTCGTGGTGGATATTATACTATGGCGTATTTAAACTACAGGTAATTGCTCAGAAAGAGGAAATACATGATTATTTAATTTCAAAAAAGACACCTAGTACTCCCATCAAAAAGAAAATAAATAGTACTACTACCTCCAAAATTATTGCAGAACTTTACAAGGTGATGGAAGATGAAGAGCTATATAAAAACCCTCTTTTAAGTAGATTCGAATTAGCAACTCGATTGGAAACTAGTGAAGGATATCTATCTCAAATTATAAATCAGGAACTGCATAAAAGTGTGATTCAATTTGTCAATGAATATCGAATTGAAGCCGCCAAAAAACTATTGCAAGATCCCGTGTTCAATAAATATTCGGTAGAAGCTATAGGTATGGAAGCAGGTTTTAAGTCTAAGAGCGCATTCTACAATGCCTTTAGTTTGAGTCTGAATATGTCGCCAGGGGCTTATAAAAAGCTTCAAAAAAAGTCCTGATTTGTTTATTCCTGTCGTTTTAGTACTTCTCCCGTACTAAAATTACGTTCTATTTTTTTTTACAACGATACTTTTGCCATCGTTAATTAAAAAAAATATAACTATGATAAGAATATCCACGAGTGTTACAAATTCCAAACGTCTAAATTTCATTGCTCATGCAATTTTAATTACATTTTTCTCAATCTTTATTAGCTCTTGTTCTAATGATGATGACAGTGATAATCCTCCAGATTTATCCGACGACGATCCTCAAGAAACTATAAATCTGCTCACTCCAGAAATTAAAGATCTTATTTACTTTAGGGGAGACGAAAAAGCTTCTACCGTACTAATAAGTATACCAGGAGGACCCTCAACAGAATTCGATTCCGAATTAGTAGATGACATCGTTGGCAATTTTAATACCACAGATATTTTAACCGTAAGCGTGCAACAGGCACAAACTCAAAACCCAAGCATTGTTCAAGGCAATGATATAACGTTGACTCAAGCAGTTTCTTTTAATACCCAGAGTATCGAAAACCTATATCAGGTGATCAATTATTTTAAAGAGGAAGGCAGAACGGTCTATGTTTTAGGAATTTCGTTTGGTTCCTTTCTGGCACAAGAACTCATCGCAAGAAAAGGAATAGAAAGTGCCGATAAATACTTAATCATGCTAGGTAGGTTGGATATGAATAACCAAATGTGGCAAGCCCTTGCAGAAGGCAAAGAGGGTTATTTTAAAAACGGAATTACCCCTTTAATTGATGACGAACCACATCCCGAGGTTTCCGAAAGAAATCTCCTCAGAATTGCTGCCGCATTCGCTAGGAATAGATATACTCAAGAATTTAGTCCCATTGACGATTTATCTAATGTGACCTACGTTTATGGGGCCACGGATATGGCCGTGGGGAGGCTTACAACTGAAGAAATTCAATTTTTAGAATCGAAAAATGCCCAAATCTTATCTGGAAATGGGGGACACGACGAACCTTTTGTCGGTTTTTTTGAGCAAGGACTTCAAGAGGCATTTGGCATAGAATAACTTTCATAAATAAGAACACTACAATTCAAAATCATGAAAAAATTCATAATTATTTTCACACTATTTTATGGAATAAATCTTCTAGCCCAAAATCAAGGTGAAACTTCATCATTCTTCGATAAAATGGAATATAAAATCGGTTATTCCGGAACCATCTTTTGGAGTAATGGTCTTACGGTAGGAGCCGAATATAACTGGAAGGAAATTCAAAAAAACAAAGAAAGAAAAAGCACTCAGCGCACCAATACGCATCAGTTTCTATTTAATGGAAATCTAGGCTTTGCCACAAATTTTGCCTCTAAAACTGATACAGGTGGTTTTGCAAATTTTGGAATCACCTGGAGGCGTACCAACAAAAAAGGGAAACAATTTAGCATTGAGGTAAATCCCATTGGTTACTATCGTTCTTTCTTACCAGAGACCTATGAAGTGAAGGATGGTAATTTAAATAAAGTATTCCTTCCTGGACGTGGTTACTATAGCCCTTCTATTTCTGTTGGAATAGGCAGACTTCGCAAAGGGAAAGTCCGTTCAGCTAGTTATCTGAACGTCAACTTTAGCCCTCGTTTTAATTATAACGCGGGCACGCTTCCCACATTTTCTGTACAGTATGGTTTCCGATTTAATTTTAAAAACAAAAAACGATGAAACAGTATCAATTAATATTCTTACAACTTATAATCGTCGCATTTGCCATGTCAATTGTGACCTCATGCTCTAATGAATTTGATCTTGATAATCTAGATGAGACACTATTCGTACGTCATAAAAATGCAGACATGGCAGCCTATATAAAAGGGAATGGTAGTGAAAAAGTGTTCCTAATTACGCTGCACGGTGGTCCTGGCGGAAGAGGTTTGGGATTCACAGGCTCCGCTTTCAATACGATCGAAAAAGAATATGGAGTGGTATATTTTGATCAACGCGGATCTGGTAATTCACAAGGAAATTATTCTGAAAACGACGTAAGTATTGACCTTATGACAGAAGATGTACTGGCATTGGTACAAGTAATGAAACGCAAATTTGGTAATGATGCTAGGTTCTTTTTACTAGGAGGAAGTTGGGGTGGCACTTTAGGAACCGCTACCCTACTCAAAGACCAAAGTGATTTTAAAGGATGGATAGATGTGGATGGAGCGTCTAATCCATTTGGAATGTATGAATTATACAAAGAGTCTTTTACCGCAACAGCAACTTCTCAAATCGAATTAGGAAATAGTGTCGATTTTTGGGAGTCGATTTTAGAGCTGGTCGCTCAAGTAGATCCTGTCAACAATTTAGATGATTTCTTGGAACTCAACAGTAAAGCTTTTGAAGCGGAGGAAAAATTATTCGAAGACGGTTTTATCGATAATGTTGAGAATGGTTTGGAAGGTAATATCACATTCTATAGTTATAACTTTTTGACTTCTGGATGGAATGGGAATCAAATCGCATCTATATTAGTAGACGATCAAGGATTATTTCAAATCATAGATTTCACAGATCAGCTTCCGCAAATTACCATACCATCGCTATTCATTTCTGGTCGATACGATATGGTAGTACCCGTGGCTTCTGCTCAGACTGCTTTTGACACTATAGGATCAACATCCAAAGAATTATTAATATTTGAAAGGTCTGGTCACGGGCCATTATTCAGCGAACCAGAAAGATTCTCAACAGAAGTTCTTAAATTTATGGACCAGCATAAATAATATTTTGTAACAATATGACAAGGAAAATCGTCTAGCTTAATCTATATAATATATAAACCATGACAAACTTAAAATTAACGGCAATAGCAGTATTTTTCATATTCTTTACAACGAGTGTTGTTGCGCAAGAAACAGCTAAAAAAGAATACGAAGTAAAAGTAATTACAAGCGTAGAATCCATAATTCCTAGTGGACTGGGTAGGTCACGTATCATTTCAGCAAATGAAGAAAGGGATTATACACAATTTACATCGTCACAAACAAAGGATGACAATGCCAGAAATAAATCTAAAAGGAAAGACATTCGAGTAAAAGACTTTGAAGAAACGAAATTATTGAACTTTTATAATATTGGAGGGATACGATTTCAAAACATCGCAGCAAACGATGCGGTAATATCTTCAAAACTTACGACAATGATTTCGGAAGGTTGGGATTTAATTTTTGTAACCAGTGCAGTAGAAAGTGATGCAGGTGAAAAGGACGGTAACGGAATTTTTATTACCCGCTATATCTTTAAAAGAAAATTGGATTAAAAGACGTTTTAAATTAACGTGAATAAAATGGAGCTTCTACTTGCTAAAAGCTACTATGATGAATTAGTTCGTTTTCGAACAGCCCAAGTCTTCGTTTAAGACTCTTGGGCCCTTTGCCGAATGTCCTAATTCGTAAAACTCCATTGTTTCAGTACTTCTTTAGACTCAAATTCACCTTTGATTTTGTTTTGAAATTTACATTTGCTTCCATAAATCAGCAAACAAAATTTCATGAAAAAATCAAACTCAATTCTACTACTTCTAATTGCATCTTTAATATTAGTAAGCTTTAGCTATACAAATAGCGAGGAACGCAATCCAATACTAATTCGACACGACAAAGAAGAAGCTGAGTTTTTCAAACTTGCGGAGCGATTCGAAAAGTATATGTGTCACATAAATTTACCAGATTGCGAAGGAACCATTATCGCAGATCAATGGGCTATTTCAGCAGCGCATTGTGTAATAGGAATTGCAGAAAAATTTAACTCTGGAGAGAAACATTTTGTAATTGTTAACGGCGTTGAAATTGAAGTAGATAAGGTCGTCATGTATAAAGAATGGGAAAGTCTACTAGAAAATGATTCCATATTACATAACATGGCAATAGTCAATGATATTGCACTATTACATCTAAAGACAAAGCCTAATGACGCACTGAAAGCAAAGTTATATGTAGATGAAGACGAACTAGACAAGTTAGTTTACATGGTAGGTAAAGGTGATAAAGGTGACGGACTTATTGGAGTAAACGGTAACGATGGGAAACAAAGAGGTGCTACTAACAGGATAGAGACGGTCTCTGATAAATGGATAACGTGGACGTTTGATCATCCTGATACTCGAACAAAATATCTAACCGAGTTTGAAGGTATAAGTGGTCCAGGCGATAGCGGAGGACCCGCGTTTATTCTAAAAAATGATACTGTCTACTTAGCGGGAATTAGCTCTTGGCAAGATGTTAAAGGAGGAGACGAAGGTCTCTATGGGGTAACCGAGCACTATGCGAGAGTATCAAAGTTTATAAATTGGATACATGAAGAAATGGCTGGTAATAGCAGTGTTTCTAACGATATACTTCGTGTGGAATCGAAACCTGATGCTGTAGATACTAGACCAAAAGCTATCTATGTACATCCTAATACTTTAAAGCAATATGTTGGTGAGTATGAGTATAAAAAAGGAGGCGTTACCATAAAGATTTACACAGAAGGGAATGGTACTAAGCTTTTTACTTCCGTACCCGAACAACCACCCTATGAATTGGTTCCAACTGGAGAGCACAAATTTACGTTCAAAACATTGCAGGGTTTTAAAATAGAATTTAAGAACGCAGAAAATGGTGTTTTTAAAACGTTAATAGGAATACAACCCGAAGGAACCTACACGGCGGTTCGTAACTAAAAGAATACACAAAAAAACAAATTGAAAAAACAAATGAAACAAGTAATCACACTTTCATTAATGCTCATTACTTCATTATCAATAATGAGTTTTAGTTGCACAAATAAGACAAAAGCAAACCAAATAAATGATACTAATCCTTTAAAACAATACGTAGGTGAGTATGTGTTGTCTGCTTACGCGGGATACATCATAAAGATTTTCACAAAAGCGAAAGAAAATGACACTAAACTTTATATATCTGCGGCGGGACAACCAGATTATGAATTAATTGCTACTGGAGAACATAAATTTGCCTTTAAAGAATTAGAAGGCTTTGATGTAGAATTTAGGGATGAGGAAAATGGTCTTTTTAATGAATTAATTGTAGTGCAACCAGATGGAACATTAAATGGGGTACGTACAGGTAAGGAAAAAATTGATGATTTTAGTACCATTGACAAGGAACTTGTGGCTAAAGAATTTTCGGGAGTTGTTTTAGTAGCCCAAGATGACAATATCCTATTTAACAAGGCGTATGGGAGAAAAAATAGTCAAAAGAACGGATTAAATGACTTAAATACTGTTTTTGACATTTGTTCTATTACCAAACAGTTTACCGCTGCAGGAATCCTGAAACTGTCTATGCAAAATAAGATTTCTCTAGATGACCAGCTATCGAAATACTTTGACGCTGTTCCTAACGACAAAAAAAACATCACTATTCATCAGCTGCTCACACATTCTTCAGGTTTGGTAGATGGTATTGGAGGTGATTATGATACCATTACTGAAGAGGCATTTCTAAATCATGTATTCCGCAGTAATCTAGTAAATGAGATTGGACAAGACTTTAATTATTCGAACATAGGATATAGTTTACTTGGTTTAATCATTGAAAGAGTGAGCGGAAAGGATTATGAATCCTTTTTAAATGAAGAAATATTTAAGCCTTCAAAAATGAAACATACGGGCTATGTAATCCCAAAATGGAAAAATAACGAAGTCGCTAACGGCTTTTTGGATGGTATAGAACACAAAAAACCAAACGAAGAGAATTGGAGTGAAAACGGCCCTTATCTCAATCTCAAAGGAAATGGAGGTATACTTACAAGGGCTAGCGACTTACTACTCTGGAGTCAAGCGATACAAAACAATACAGTACTCGATAAAGCAACCACCGCTCAATATCTCTATCCGCATTTTGAGTTCAACGGCATATATACAAACTATGGATATGGCTGGGGAATTGAAAATAATAATTCAGAGAATAAGTTAGTAGTTCACGGCGGAGCGAGCGATCTGTTCGCAACAGACCTATGGATTCATCCTAATAAAGGAATTACAATTGTTGTACTTAGTAATAGACCTGATGAATTCGCCTACTCAATCGCAAGAAAATTCTCAAATTTTTTACTAGCACAATAACGTTAGTACCTAAAACAATTCGACTAAGGAATTACACCTCTAAAATTATACTGGTTTTAGAGGTGCCGTAGGTCGTAATTTTTTCTAGAAAAGAAACTAGATGTTTATTGTTTCTAAAATATCCCAAAATACATATACAATCGTCACCCGTAATTCTATCGCAACTCTGCACTTCTTTCATGGCTCGTATTTGTTTTTGAGCATCAGATGTTCCTATGGAACCTCTATGAATTACTAAGGTTATAAATGCTTTAGTTTCTATACCTAATTTTTCGTGATTTACTTTTAAGGCATAACCTTCTATAATGCCTTCTTCTTCCATTTGCCTCACACGTTTCCCTATAGCTGGAGCAGATAGCCCTACTTCTTTTCCGATAGTAGCAAAGCTTTCTCTCGCATTGATATGCAGCATTTCCAGTATTTTTTTATCCAATCCATCCATTTGTATTCAAAATTATATTAATACTATTTCGATATTATCGAATGTAAATATATCAATATAAATTCGATTATAAAGCAAAATAGACTTTATACATTCTATATTTGTTTTGATGAAATTAAAGAGTTTAGTTTCCGAATTAAGATTTGAACTAGAAAATAGATAACATATGAACTCATTTCTAATCGATTGTATTGGTTACGCCGGTCTGGTAATAAACCTCTATTCTATGTCTACCAAAGGCGAATACAAACTAAGATTGATATCGCTTATCGCTAATATAATTTACATTTTATACGGTATATTAATTAGCGCATCTCCTATCATTGTAGGGTGCACTATTGCGGTATTTCTACATGGGTATCATATAAGACGTTTAAAAATTAAAAAGAACAGCCATGATTAAAATACGAAGAGCAAAAGAAGCCGATACAGAAGTTCTAGCACTTCTCGCAAGAGTCACATGGGCAGAATCTCATGGGCAATACATTGATGATAAAAACAATCTATTGAAATACCTAGATGCGAACTTTTCAGTATCCAAAACAAAACAAGATTTAAACAATCCTGATAATTTTTTCTATATCATAACGGTAGACGATTTACCAGCAGGTTACGTAAAATTAGTTGCGAACGCCTTGAACGAGAGCGTAGGTTCTAGAAAGAGTTTTCAACTCGAAAGAATATTCATCCAAAATGAATTTATTCCATTAAAAATTGGGCAACAACTTTTAAACTTTGCTCAAGAAAAAGTGAAAGAACTTCAATTCGAAACCATGTGGCTCACCGTATATATAAAAAACAATAGAGCTATCAGATTCTACGAGAAAAATCAATTTAAAAATGTTGGTGCATTAAATTTTGTAGTCAATGGCATAGGATATGAAAATATAGTATTTGCCAAAACAGTATAGATATTTGGTATGATTTATACCAGACAAATAAAAGTAAGATTTCGGATAACAACCTCAGTTACACATTACTGAAATTTGGCTAACTTTAAGTACTTGCAACTTACTCATTTTTAGTAGCGATTGCATAAAATAAAATCACTATTTGGAAAAGGCTCAATATATAATGTGAAAATGCATAAGAACGGTAAATTAATGAGGAACAACCTAGATATCTCGGTACGAGAACTTAAGATCATTGATTTGGATTTATTGGCAAATTATTGGTACCAAGCAGATTCGGCTTATCTAAGGAGTATGGGTGCTGACCAAAGTAAACTACCTACACGGGATCGAATGATTCAAGCGCTTACCAAACAGGTTAAATCACCTATTAAAGACAAGAAGTCATATGCTTTGATCTGGGAACTTGACGGGAAGCAGATTGGTCACTCCAACGTAAATAATCTCACGTTTGGTGAGGAGGGCACAATGCATTTGCATCTATGGCAAGTCGATAACAGAAAAAAAGGAATCGGTACTAAACTAGTTCAAAAATCACTCGTTTTTTATTTCGAAAAACTACTACTTAACAAACTAATTTGCGAACCTTATGCCTTAAATATAGCGCCAAACAAGACACTCGAAAAAGTAGGGTTTACGTTTATTAAAAAGTATACAACAACACCTGGTTCTATAAATTTCGAACAAGAAGTGAATCGTTGGGAATTAACCAAAGAGAAATACGAAAAATTGAAACACTAGCAAAACGTCTAATTCAAACTCATATTTTAATCTTTTATCTTTTAATAATAAGTTGATCCTCACTCCAAATAATTCCTATTATTTAGTATTTTACGAGTTTATATTAATAATTTACGAACCATCGGCTAACTAACTAAATGGAATTTACACCAAAAAAAGGCTTCAAGGGATTAATAGAAAATTGGCAAAGTGATTTAATTGCAGCAGTGAGTGTAGCGCTCATTGCATTACCACTGTCCCTAGGGATTGCTTTAGCAGCAGGTGCTCCGGCAATGGCTGGTATTATTTCGGCAATCGTAGGCGGGGTGGTAACGACCTTTTTCCGTGGAGGGCATATTTCTGTCAACGGACCTGCGAAGGGTGTAATTGGAGTTATCCTTTTAGGTATCGTATTGATGGATGATGGATCCGGGCAAGCCTTTAATTATGTGCTAGCAGCAGTTGTTGTTTCGGGTGCGATTCAAGTGTTATTGGGATTATTAAAACTAGGACGATTAGCAGATATTTTCCATTCTTCTGTGATCCAGGGTATTCTAGCCGCTATAGGTATTATCATATTTGCGAAACAAATCCATGTTGCCATGGGTACTCATTCCGATAGTCCGAGCATTGTGCAAAACCTCGTGGACGCAGTAGTTTATTTACCGGAGGTAAATCCTTTTGTGTTGATCATATCGCTGGCAGGCCTACTTTTATTATTATTTCATTCCAAAATAAGTTATCGAATTTTCCATATTTTACCTACTCCCATGTGGGTCATTGCATTGTCCATTCCCTTCGTGTATGCTTTCAATTTCTTTGATCAACATACACTTTCTTTCTTCGGAAAGCCCTACGAGGTTGGTCCAAGTTTGTTGTTGGATATTCCGGATAATATCATGGATTCAATCATGCATCCTAACTTTAGTAAAATTAATACCATCGAATTTTGGACTACCGTACTGTCGATGTTAATCATTACCAGTATTGAGTCTTTGGCTATTGCCAAAGCCGTTGACAGAATTGACCCATATAAACGCCGAACCGATTTAAATAAAGATCTGACTGGAATTGGATTAAGTACCATGGCTGCTGGTATGATTGGAGGGTTGCCAATTATCGCGGTGATTATACGAAGTACCGTCAATATCCATAATGGGGCGAAAACGAAATGGTCTAATATGTATCAAGGGCTACTATTGTTGCTTTTCATCGCTGTATTGAGCCCGATAATGACGCAAGTTCCGCTATGTGCCTTTGCTATTTTATTGGTATATACTGGATTTAAATTGGCTTCACCTGCCGTCTTCAAACAAGCTTATAACCAAGGTGTAGAACAACTAATATTCTTTATAGGAACGATGGTTTTAACCCTTTATACAAACTTATTGTTTGGTCTACTCGGAGGATTGTTATTGGCCATGGTAAGTCATATGTTATTGGCAAGGGTCTCGATACCTCGATTTTTTAGAATGATTTATAGGTCAGGTTCTCACGTGGTAACGAAGCCAGATGGCAGCTACGATTTGAATATAAAAGGTATCGCTAATTATCTGGGGATCTTAAAAGTGGATAAATTGGTGGCTCAAATACCTTCAGGTGCAAACGTAAACATCGATTTGTCTGAAACAAGATTGGTTGGTATGACCTATATGGATTACCTAGTAGACTTTTTAAAAGCGCAAAAAGACTCGGGAGGAAATGTTGTCATTAGAGGTCTGGACTCGCATGTTTCGTCTTCTACACATAACAGGGCCTTAAAGCTTTGTTTGGCCACTTCTTCCAAAAAATTATCATCGAGGCAAGTTCGATTGCAAAATCTAGCGAAGGAAAAAGACTATGAATATGCGAATCAAATAAATTGGGATACCAGCTATCTAAAGAAATTTCACTTTTTTGAAATTAGACCTATTGAATCTAAGTCCAATTGTCTCAAAGGAGTGTTTAACGATTTGGACATTTCATGGGAGATTGCAGATGTTACTTTTAGTGAAGGAGCGGCTTTTACTGCTGAGACTTTTAACACCACATTAATGGTTTTGAAATTAAATAAGAAAATACCTGTTTTCACTATGGAACGAGAAGGTGTATTTGAAAGAATATTCGACCGCGTAATGGCGTTTACTGGTTATAAAGACATCGATTTTGAAATGTATCCAGATTTTTCTAAAAAATTCCTCATTATGGGGAATATGGAAAACGAAATTCGTTCATTTTTTACAGACGAAATCATACGGTTTTTCGAAAATCATCAGATATATCATATAGAAAGCAATGGTGAAGCTTTGATTATTTTTGATAAGATTAAACTGGCGCGTACCGATGAAACTGTGGCGTTTATAGATTATGGAAAAGATTTGGCCAAACTCTTAAACACCTAAACGTAAATGTGACTTAATCGCATTGACAAATTTACATTGGGTTTCCCACCCACCTTTATCTGCTAGGCATTGGGAACTTGCTAGATAATTACTAAGTAGTCACGGTTAACTTGAATTGAATAGTTGTGAGAAAATAGACAACATACATGCGCAAAAAGATACTTTTGGGAATACTTGTAATTGCTCTAATTGGCAGTGTATTTGCATTTTATCAATATCAGAAAATATTAGCCCCTAATGTTCCAGATCAATTAGCGAACAACGTTGTTGTAATTCCTACTAATTCAACATTTAGCGAGGTAGCTCAAACTCTGTATTCTAACAATCAAATTATTGATACAGTCTCTTTTCGTAAAGTATCCGAATTGATGAACTACAAAAAGAAGATCATGAGAGCTGGTAGATACAAAATCACCCCATCTTGGAGTAATCGTTCTTTAATTGGTCATCTGCGAGCTGGTAAACAAGAACCGGTAAATCTAGTGCTCAATTACGGTTGGCTCTTAGAAGATGTAGCTGCCAAAGCTTCGCAGTTCATTGAGGCAGATTCGACAGATTTAATGCGTCTGTTTCTGAATGAAAATTATATCAAAGAGCACGGTTTCACCAATGAGACCCTGATGAGCCTCTTTATTCCAAATACCTATGAATTTTATTGGAATACAGATGAAGAAGCCTTTTTTGAACGAATGGTGAAAGAACACAAAAGATTTTGGGCGACTAACAACAGACTTTCGAAAGCAGAAAAAATAGGATTGAATGCGCAAGAGACTTATACCTTAGCATCTATCGTAGAACGTGAAATATCAAAAAATGAAGAAAAAAGACGCGTTGCTGGTCTGTATCTAAATCGAATTAAAATAGGCATGAAACTAGATGCAGATCCTACCGCTAAATTTGCAACAAGAGATTTTAAAGCGACAAGACTCTTATATAAACATACTCGTTTTGAATCTCCGTATAACACCTATCTACATCGAGGACTCCCTCCTGGCCCAATAAGTATGGCTTCAATTAAAAGCATTGACGCTGTTTTAGATTCAGAAAAACACAATTATTATTATATGTGTGTAGATACTGAAAATTTGGGGTATCACGTGTTCGCAGAAACAATTTCGGAACATAATAGAAATGCTAGAAAGTACCATCGCTGGCTAGATAACTATGAAAAACAATCGAAAAAGGAGCCCGAATAAGAAGGGGCCTCGATTGCTTACTCACCCTCATATACACCGCATTTATTTTCTACAAATTTCACTAACTTACACTTGTTAAACTAGGGTGACGACAATTATTAAAAGCTATTGTCAAACTTTTGATATTAGTAACCGTGAAGCCTATGTATAAATTAAATCGGATCAAATTTTATCGTCAGAAACATAAACCATGGAACAAAAAAAGGCCAAGAGCAGTTTATTACTAAAACTTATCTTACTAGTTATTGTAATTTGGGGTGTATCGGCGATACTCATCATGGTGTTTCTATCTGAATGGTCTGATAGAGGGACTTTTGGAGATTTATTTGGAGCTGTGAATGCACTGTTTTCGGCTTTGGCCTTCGCCGTATTGATCTACACTATTGTTTTACAACGCGAAGAAATAAAGCAAAACAGAGAAGAAATTGTTTTAAACAGAAAAGAACTCGAGAAAAGCTCCAAACTTCAACGCAAAGCACAAGAAGTACTAATTCAGCAAGTAGAACAAACACATTTGAGTGCTAAAATGAACGCCATGAGAACACTCGTGGATTATTACAACAATCAGATTTCGAATCCGAAAAGCTCCGAAGAAATTGTTGAAAGAGCTAAATTAAAACGAAAGGAAATTATAATTCAAATTGATCAATTAATTGATGGATTAAATAATTCGGATGTGGAATGATATTCACAATTACTGATGTTTGCCTGCAAAAAATCGTAAAAGTTCAACCATTTTCTCAACCTTACTACCCATAGAATTAGATGAATGATTTTATAGAAAAAGAATTTAACCTCAAAGTATCTAGCATCAAGAAACTCAATGGTTATGAGAATGTGAACTATCATATTACCACCGAAAATAAAGACTATGTGTTTAAGACGTATTCGTATTCAAATACACTGCGAGATATCGTTGAAGTCGAAAACGAAGTCCTTCTTTATTTAGCAGATGAGTTTGGCGCAAAAATTCCTATTCCCCTGCCCTATACCGACGGTTCATTCCTAAAAATCACCACCGACTCTACTAAAATAATGTGTAGGATGTTATCATTTTTGGATGGCACCTTCTTAGGGGATATTGAACATACCACATCGCTCTTTGAATCTTTGGGTACCTTTTTAGCAAAACTCGATTTAAAGTTAAAAGACTTTACCAGTTATACCCTGCAAGCAAGGCAATGGGAATGGGATATGCAGTATTTTCATTTAAATAAGAACTATTTAGACGATATTACCAACCCCACTGATCGAAACTTAGTTCGCTACTTTTTCAACCAGTTTGAAGAGATCGTAAGACCATTTTTTCCTCATTTACGAAAGCAACTCATACATAATGATGCCAATGAATGGAATTTACTTGTTCAAAATGGAGAAATATCTGGTATCATCGATTTTGGAGATTTAGCACATACATTTCTTATCAACGAACTTGCTATTGGGATAACTTATGCTTGTTTCGATAAAGAGAAACCTCTAGAATGGGCAGTAATTATTTTAAAAGCCTATCATCATATTCTCCCTTTGAAAGAGGATGAACTTCGTATTCTTTATTACCTAATTGCCGCCAGATTATGCACGAGTGTTTGTAATTCTGCACATGCTCGTAAGACAGATCCGAGTAATACATACGCCTCGGTAAGTGAGAAATCTGCTTGGGATATGCTTTATCGATGGCTCTCTATTAATCCTTTAAAAGCTGAAAACGAATTCAGAACGGCAGTTGGTTTTTCTAGCCGTAAAGACACAACCCTCGAAGAAGTTATTCAAAAAAGACAACAGCACATAAGCTCTATTCTATCACTGAGTTATAAAGTACCTATTCATATGGTGCAATCTGCATTTCAATACATGTACGATGCTTCTGGTAATACATTTTTAGACGCCTACAACAACATTCCACATGTGGGGCATTCGCATCCAAAAGTGGTAAGTGCAGGTAAAAAACAAATGGGTAAACTAAATACCAATACGCGTTACTTATACGATGAATTGGCAGAATATGCCGAGAAGTTATTGTCCTATTTTCCAAAAGAACTAAACCGAGTATTCTTTGTAAATTCCGGAAGTGCCGCAAGTGATTTAGCCATTCGAATGGCTAAATATCACACAAAATTTGACCATCTAATGGTTATGGAGTTGGGCTATCATGGCAATACACAAACGGCTATAGATATTAGCGATTATAAATTCAATAATGCCAAAGGACAAGGGCAAAAACGTCATATAATTAAAACTGCTTTGCCCGACACCTATAAGGGAAAGTACAGAAATGATCAATTGGATCCAGGTAAACTTTACGCCTTGGATACTATTGCTCAAATCGAGAGTAGTTCGCAGCCCATTTCAGCCTTTATTTGTGAACCTATCGTTGGATGTGCCGGTCAGATTCCCTTAGCAAAAAACTATTTAAAATATATATATCCCGTCATAAGAGCTCAAGGCGGAGTATGTATTAGTGATGAAGTGCAAACGGGGTTTGGAAGGCTTGGAGAGTACTTTTGGGGCTATGAATCGCAAGATGTAATTCCAGATATGGTAATCTTAGGAAAACCCATTGCTAATGGACACCCAATGGGTGCTGTAGTTTGTACAGAAGAAATTGCAGCTTCGTTCGAAAAAGGTGTAGAGTTTTTTAGTTCATTTGGAGGAAACCCAGTTTCATGCGCTATTGCTTCGGCGGTGTTGGATGTGATAGAAGAAGAACACTTACAAAACAACGCCAAAGTTGTTGGTAATTATTATAGTAGTCAATTACGTGAACTAATGAACAAGTATCCCTGCATAGGAGACGTAAGAGGTTCTGGTTTATTTATTGGGATAGAAATTGTTCAAGACGATACCCTCCTGCCAAATACCCAATTAGCAGCACATATTAAAAATGAATTAAGAAACAAACACATCTTGGTGAGTACCGATGGTCCTCATGAAAATATTATAAAAACGAAACCGCCCTTATGCTTCAGTAAAGAAAATGCAAAAACGGTAGTATCTAACATAGATAATATACTAGGCGAATACTATACGAACTAGTTTGGAATTCTTCAAAAACGAATATTTTAACTATCTTTAAATGTCTCTCGTCTCAAAACGAACTGGAAGTTATTGACTGTATAGACTGGACGCGCGAGACAAATATCTTCATACATAATAATACAGCAACCAATGGACAAAGCATTACAAACAATGATCGACAACATGCCCGAAAAAACTGGCAAATCGTTAGATGAATGGAAATCCTTACTCAAGAAAAAGTCCTTCACTAAACACTCAGAAGGGGTCAAGTTCTTAAAAACGGAACACAATGTGACTCATGGTTTTGCGAATACAATCGTGACCTTGTCCAAAGACGAGAATAACGATCCAGAAGATTTGGTGACGGCTCAATATACTGGGAAAGAAAATCTAGTTCCCATGTACAAGAAAATAATTGAACATGTAAACTCTTTAGGTTCCGATGTTACCATCACTCCGAAAAAAGGAAGCGTTAGTGTCATTAGAAAAAGACAGTTTGTGCTCATAAAACCTGCAACCAAAACGAGAATCGACCTTGGGTTTAAATTGAAGGATAAACCTACTACTCAACGTCTAGAAAACTCAGGACCATTTGGCACTATGTGTACGCACAGAGTGCGATTGAATAATGAAGCAGAAATCGACAAAGAATTGAAAGATTGGATTTCTGAGGCATACGAAAAGTCTGTTTAATTATAATTGCTAAGATTTACTAATTAATGAGTGAAATAAATCAAATAATTAAAACAGACAGACTCTTACTTCGAGAAATAACCGATTTAGATCTGGACAACATTTTCAAAGGTCTATCCAACCCCCAGGTTATTAAACACTACGGGATTAGTTTTGATAGTTTGGAAGCGACTAAGGAACAAATGTGTTGGTTTGCAGATGAAAAGCAAATGTGGTGGGCTATATGCTCACTAGACAACCAAACCTTTTACGGAGCAGGTGGACTTAATGATATCGATAAAAACGAAAAGAAAGCCGAAATCGGACTTTGGTTGCTACCCGAACATTGGGGTAAGGGTGTCATGAAAGAAGCGTTACCATTAATAACAACCTTCGGTTTCGAGCAACTTCACCTCAACCGAATTGAAGGATTTGTAGAAACAGACAACAGCAATTGCAAGAAAGCCATGTCTAAATTGGATTTTCAGCTTGAAAAAACATTGATAGATTTCGAGATTAAAAATGGCGTCTCAATAAACGTGGATGTATACGCAAAACACAATAAAAACTAAAAAGAATGTCACGCAAAGTAACAGCCGAGCAAATTGGGAATATGATTTTTGGTTCTATTTATCCTCACTACTTAAGTAGGTTAGAGAGAAATGGACGAACTAAAGAAGAGTTAAATCAAGTGATAGAATGGCTCACTGGTTTTAATCCAGATAAAATCCAAGAACTCATCGATAACAAAGCAACTTTTGACACCTTCTTTGAAGAGGCCGAATTACATCCGAATGTTCATCTTATCAAAGGAGTAATTTGTGGATACCGAATAGAGGAAATTGAAGAACCTATTATTCGTAAATGCCGTTATCTAGATAAATTGGTAGATGAATTGGCCAAAGGGCGTAAAATGGAAAAGATCTTGCGAAAAGAAAAAAAATAATCCCCGCGGTTTTTCATTGTATTAATTTTCGAATAAATAATTTACCTTTAAAAGATCGCACAAGGAAATACGTGACTATACTCGACCGTGATTTACCGTGTTGCGCCTATTCATTTGAATCAACACAACTATGAAATTGAGTTTTATTGAAGTTCTAAAGTACTTTCTTACGATTGTCGTTGTCACCTTTTTGACTTTCTTTTTTCACGAACTATTTCATTGGATTGGCTATGAAATTTTAGGGTATGATGCTGGCTTTACGTTAAATGGTGCTTCTGTCAAAGATTCGAACATCGAATTGCCTAAATCACACCGTATGCTGACTAGTGCTTTGGGGCCATTATTTACCATGGCACAAGCGTTTGTGTTTTTTATGATTTTAAAAAAACATAAAAATATTTATCTATACCCTTTTCTATTCATACCATTCTTAATGCGACTTGGAGCAACTTGGGCAAATCAATTTCAACCAAATGATGAAGGTCGAATTAGCCTAGATCTTGGCTTAAATCTTTATACCATTTCTGCTATAGTTGTGGGTATACTTTTCTTTTTGGTTTTTAAGATTTCTAGAAACAATAAAATTCCAATTGTAGTAAACCTAATTACCTTGGTACTTTCTATCATTGCCATAATGGGTCTTGTTTATTTGGATTTTAAATTTAAGGTAAGATTTGTCTAGGAGTCGATTCAAAAAAATGATTAATTATGTGTTACGACATTAAGGCAAGCCTAGAAGCTCAGCTCAATAGAGCAAGACGCAAAGGAGATTTGCAAGCCATGGAAGAAATTCGTGAACGACTTGCTCCGCTCACAGATCTACCATTGTACCATTCCTCAGGATTTAATCATCCCGAATTACTTATTTATACAGATAGACAGCCTGAATTTCCCGAAGTCGCTACCTGGGGTTTAATACCGCATTGGGTAAAAGATCAAGAACAGCAAAAGAAAATTTGGAACAATACGCTAAATGCGCGAGGTGAAACTATTTACGAGAAGCCATCTTTTAGAGATGCTGCCAACAATAATCATTGTATTATTTATGTTGATGGTTTCTATGAACATCATCACTATAATGGTAAAACGTATCCGTTCTATATTCATGCAACAAATTCTGAACCTTTGGCCTTGGCAGGTCTTTATAGTGTTTGGCGAAATCCCGAAACGGGAGGCGTTTTTAATAGCTTCACAATCGTAACGACACGAGGTAATTCGCTATTAGCTAAAATTCATAATAATCCCAAGCTAAAAGAACCAAGAATGCCCTTAATTTTAAATGAAACGGAAGAAAATCAGTGGTTAGAAATGAGCAATCAAGAAAACACCGAAGAACTCATAAAATCATTTCCTTCCGAAAAGTTAAACTGCCACACCGTAAAAAGACTTCGTGGTAAGGAGTACTTAGGAAATGTTGAAGAAATTTCTGAAGAGTTCCATTACGATGAACTTGTGTTCGTTTGATATTAGTATTCGAGTTTCATTTCATCAACACAGGAATACACTGTATAGAAATTCAGCTATCTTTAGTGAGTAAATTCATTTCATAAATCTACACCAACTTGAAAACAAGAATTATCCTCTTATTCACCTTATGTATCGTTTCGTCTTGTAAAAATTCGACAAGTGATCCCATAGACAATAACGTTAAAATAGACAATGGTGGTCTACTTGCATATTCATCAGATGAAATAAAGTCGGAAACCTTAAGAGCCTGGAATGCATATAAAAAATACGCTTGGGGTTATGATGTCTTATTGCCTCTATCGAAAACTGGATACAATTGGTATGACGAATCTCTCGGCATATCACCTTTTGACGCCTATAGTACCCTGGCAGTCATGGGACTTGATCAAGAGGCCAAAGAAATTGAAGCGTACGCGCTTACTAAAGAATGGGATCAAGATATATATGTTCAAGTTTTTGAAGTTAATATCCGGATTCTAGGTGGCCTGCTCGCCATTTATGATGATACTAAAAACCCAGAAATACTAAGTAAGGCAATCGATTTTGGCGAACGATTACTCCCTGCATTTAATTCTCCCACAGGTATCCCCTATCATTCCGTTAATTTAAAAACTGGACAAACAGCAGGTAATCATGGCGAAGGAAAAGGAAACGTTGTCAACACCGCTCAGGCCGCTACTTACCTATTTGAGTTTGGGGTACTGAGCTATTATGCCAAAGATCCCAAATTCTATCAAGCCGCAAAAAAGGCAACCAAAGCTATCTACAACAGGAGATCTAAAATTGGTTTACCTGGAGACTTTATAAATGTGGAGACAGGTGAATGGACCAATAACTGGTCTTATTTACAGGCGGGCATGGATTCGTATTACGAATATATGTTTAAAAGCAATCTACTGTTCCCTGATCCCGAAATAAAAGAAATCTGGGAATACAGTCTGGATAAAATCAATCAATATTATTCGGAAGACTACAATGGGAGAAGGTTTTACGCATGTGTCGATATGCATACAGGTGAAGTCGTAAAACGGTCCATATCATTATACGATGCATTTTTCCCTGCAGTTCAAGCCTTGCATGGCGATTTACTTAATGCAGAAAAAAATATGGAAACATGGGATTGGGTTTGGGATAAATACGGACTATTACCCACTCGATATCTCTATGAAACCGATTCGGTAGAATATGCCAATTCTGAATTAAACCCAGAAATCATTGAGTCGGCTTATTACCTTCACCAGATAACGGGGGATCAAAAATACTTGAAAATGATTTTCAAATATTGGAATGACATCAACAAGTGTTGTAGAAACGAGATAGCGTTTAATGCAGTTGAAGATGTAAGAACTATGGAAGCAAAAGACTATTTGGCTACGTATTTCTTTGCAGAAACACTCAAGTATTTCTACGTCGCTGTAGCCGATAAGTCTGAGTTTAATTTTGACGATTACATCTTCAATACAGAAGCCCATCCTTTTAAAAAGAGTAATTTCGAAAGTGATAAAGCCAAAGAATACTTAGGTATTAATTAAGTCCTAAACAGCATAAACAAACACTCGTCGTTAAAAAATAATTATTTGGGTTCACGCGTCGTACCTTCATAACTAATACATGAAATTTCAACTCTACATTATTTTAGCGCTTCTTTTCTTGGTCTCTTCGGTTGTGTGCGCTCAAAAGTTTGAGCCAAAAGACGGTTCGTGCCTAGTTTTTATAGGTCAAGATTTGGCAGCTACCGGTGGTTTGGACGATTATAACAACGGGTATTCAGATCACTTCGACGTTCCAGCGGGTATTACCGTTTACACAAATTTATCGCCCGGAAACGAATCTTATGGTTACTACAACAAAGGGTTAGACGGAATTAAGACCAAAGCAAACTGGGGATCTGGAGATAACTGGGCAAATCTTTATTTAAATGATTCAACATATGATACTAGCGCGATAGCTATAGGATTGTCTTTTGTTAACAACGAAAAGAAAATAGCCAAAGGAAAACTCGACCATTTAATAGAAGAACTCGCTATGTGGATAAAAGCTACCAACCGACCTGTATTTTTGAGGATAGGATACGAGTTTGATGGTTGGAGCTGGAATCATTACAACAGAAAATATTATTTAAAAGTTTGGAATAAAATACATTCCATTTTCAAAACAAAAAATGTTACCAACGTTGCTTTTGTATGGCAATCTAAAGGCACTGGATCTAATCAAGATATACTAGAAAAGTGGTATCCAGGTGATGATCTGGTAGATTGGTGTGCTTATTCTTACTTTGGACAACCAGATCAAGAAATGTTGATTTTCGCAAGAAGACATCAAAAGCCCGTCTTTATTGCAGAAGCTGCGCCCGTTAGGCAGACAGGCAATTTATACTTCGACAGCGATTTGAAAAAGGAAAAGCTAGAAAAAACGATTTGGAAGGAATGGTTTGATCCATTTTTCAAGGTTATTCATGAGAATTCTGACGTTGTAAAAGCATTTAGTTATATAAACTCAGATTGGACATCGCAACCTATGTGGATCACAAATGACACATTCCAAAAAGTAGATTCGAGACTTCAGGTGAATATGTATATTTCTAAAAAGTGGAGAGAAGAATTGTCCAAACCTCAATACTTGCATGCCTTGGATGGGTATTGGGACAACAAACTTAATGACTAGGTTAGCTGTAACTTTTATTCATTTTAAAAACTCAATCTCAAAAGAGCCTATTGAAGCCAACTGCCACTATCTTTTTGAGTCATCCTCACCTTATGATCGCTCTAGTTCTTCTATCATTTCATCCACTTTTGCGATTCTTGGATCCATTTCTTTTTTAACTCGTTTCTTATTTAAAAAATATCCATAAACGCCCATCCCTATCGCCAGTAAAAAAGTAATAACAATTAAATGGCGCTTTTTGGGGAGTTGCCAGAGTTCAGCAAAAAAGAGCAGTAAGATTGGATATATAGGAAGTACAACCCAATAAATAGCAGTTGCAAGTAATCCCCGCTGCGCATTTAAATAATCCCTTGTCTTCTTGAGGTATTCTAGATAGTGTGCTTCAAAATCACTAGGTTTTAGTTTTTTAATTCTTACCAATTTATAAAGTATATGAATTGAAAAAAAAATGAATAATACCGAAGCGATTTTTACCGTAATAAACGGTGCCCAGAACGTGATGAAAGTGAAAGAAATAATACAAATACTGAGAGAAACCATTTCAACTAGCTCTAAATACTTCCACCATCTATGCAATCTACCAAAGCTCGATTGCAATTCGATCATTAATTTAGATTTTTTAAATTTTATACGGTCTTCATTGCTAGCAGACTGCCAGATTCTAATTAGTTCATCATTCATCATATCATTTCATTTATACAGTTTGACAATTTGATTTTTATTCGTTTTATTTTAACGGCTACATGGTTTTCTGAAAGTCCGAGAATATTAGAAATCTCTCGATAGGCCATCCCTTCTAAGTACAGAGCAACGACGGCCTTATCGGCTTCCTTCATCTTTTTAATACAAGACCTCAAAGCCTTTAATTTTTGAGTATCAGGTTCGTTGTTCTCCTCATTTTTCAGATTTTGAATAGTAATGCTATCCAACCTAATTAACCGTTTTTGATTCTTATCACTTTTTGATTTAAAACGTAGGCAAACATTTAAGGCAACACGAAACATCCATGTCCCAATAGCTGATCCGCCTTTAAAAGTGTTCATCGACTTCCAAATTTGAACTAACACCTCTTGAAAAAGGTCTTTTGCATCATCCTCGTCTTTGGCGTAAATAGAGCAAATCCTGAACAGTTTCCCCTTATTCTCCTCGAGCGCATCTAGAAATCGTAATTCAACTTCGTTTTTCATTTTAAAACTTCTTTCTACTCTTTTAGTTACCTCGGTTATTTATTTATGACAATTTAGACGTATAATTTTTGAGCGAGGCACATATTCATTTTTAATTTTAAAAACACATCTGAATTATGGCTTGCTAAAACCCATTCCATTTTCGATGAAAAAACATACCTTTAACCAATAGATACCCCATTAAAAAAGTGTTTCGGCAAACAATTGAATGAACTAATTATGAATAAAGTTTTAGCACTATCACTACTTCTATCCATTGGTCTATTCTCTTGTAAAAATGCTGAAAAAGAAATAGACAAGCTTCAAATCGCAGAGAATTACTATGCCGCATTAGATGCCTCTGATGGTACTGTTATGAATGATTTAATAACAGATAGTCTTCTTACAAAAATACCTGAGTACGAATACCAAGAAATATTTACGAAAGAACGATATATCGATAAATGGTTGAAATGGGATTCGGTTTTCGAACCCACTTATAAAATTCTTCATATGGTTGAAGAAAATGGTACTGTAAAGGCAACCGTTTCGAAAATTGACGCAAGAATTAATTTCCTTCAACAAGAACCCTTTATAACTAATGAAATCCTAAGATTTCAGAACGATAGAATAAGTATTATAGAAACAGAGTACACTGGATTTAACGAAGTGCTTTGGCAAGAAAACAGGACTAAACTACTAAATTGGATTGAAGAGAATCATCCTGAATTGAATGGATTTATTTATGAGCAAACAAAAGCCGGAGGATTAAATTATAAGAAGGCTATCGAACTATTTAAAAACAGTCAGTAATTTTTAAAAACTCCATTCTAGCGAAGCCAAAGATTATAGTTTTTATCATAATTTAGGCAACGCTTTACTGTTGGTTAAGCAAATAAAACTTACTACCTTTAGAAACAGAGTGAACTATCATCAATTAAAATTTGACAAATGGGAACAACTGGGGTCGTAGTATTAGCAATTTCAATATTTATATTATTCACTTTTCTATATTACCAGTTAACTCGTGGCTATGCAAAAAAAGAATATGGATTAAAAATATGGAAACATTGGCCTAGTCAATTGTACTATTGGCAAGGCGCAATTTTATACAGTGTTGGATTTACGGCGATAACCATGTTTCTCCTTAAATGGATCAACGTATTAACTTTTTGATCTAATTATTGATCCATACTTAAAAAGATGTTTCTCATTAATAGACATTGATTAAAATGATGATCAAGTAACTAAAAGCGCAATTGGACACTATAAAGAGTTACGACCTACACAAAGATGATTATTCGAAGCTCCATTTCGAGTTAAATGACGCGAAGTCCTACTTCGAACTCAATAAAAAGCATGCGTCTGTTCCACATCGCCATAGTTTTTATCAAATTATCTGGTTTAAAAAAGCGGGGCGACACTATGTAGATTATGAAACAATCAATCATGAAGAAAACACCATTTTCTTTATCAATCGCAATCAAATACATTACTTCTGCTTAGATGCTCCTAATGAGGGTTACTTGTTCCATTTTAACGACTATTTTATCAATAAAGAAAAGAATGGTTTAATGAATCGATTATCGCTATCCATATTCAATGAAATAGGAAGCAGTTATCTTAAACTTTCTACTGAAAATAGTAAAAAAATAAAATTGTTAACTGGATGTATAGAAACCGAATTAGCTGAAAAAGATGCTTATTTTAAAGAGCAAGTGTACCATTACTTTCAAAATGTTTTATTGCAAATTCAACGTATGCGAAATCTAGAAAGCGCCCTAGATATTGATACAAATCCTGATTATAAATTGGCAGCAGAATTCAAGAAGCTGGTGTTTAAGGAAATAAAGTACACGCATGGAATTGATTACTTTGCGAGTGAACTCGGTACAAATAGCAAAACGCTAACCGATATCTCTAAAAAGGTACTGCTAGACACTCCAGCCAATATTATTAGACACAGTAAACTACTAGAAGCCAAACGCATCCTCTCCAACCAAGGTGTTTCTATTAAGGAGGTCGCCTATGAATTAGGGTTTGACGACCCTACTTATTTCACAAAATATTTTAAGAAAGGAACAGGATACACGCCAAAGGAATTTCAGAAGGCACATCTTTAAATTACCATTCTCAGTTTCTCGATTACCATTTTTTACTTGAATTAGTTCTGAAATTTGTTTCAAAATAAATTTAAAAAGTAAAAATATGTCCAAACAAGCATTAATTATTGGAGGATCCTCTGGAATGGGAAAAGCCACCGCCGAACTTTTATTAAAAGATGGAATAGAAGCCATAATTCTTGGCAGAAATGACTCTAAACTAGCAACAGCTCAACAAGACTTGTCAAAGTTCGGAACCGTTAAAACTGTAAATGTAGATTTAGGTAATAACGATGCGGTACGCTCATTTGTGGATTCACTTGAACAACTCGCACCAAATTTGAAATACGTTTTAAACGCAGCAGGTTACTTTAGTCCAAAACCATTCTTAGAGCACGAACTGGCAGATTACGACGTGTATCATAATTTTAATCGAGCGTTCTTCTTCATAAATCAAGCAGCCGCTAAAATCCTTATTAAAAACGAAGGCGGATCTATTGTAAATATTGGGTCTATGTGGGCTAAACAAGCGATTAAAGCGACCCCGTCCTCGGCATATTCCATGGCTAAAGCCGGACTACATTCCTTGACTCAACATCTCGCTATGGAACTAGCCGAACATAATATTAGGGTCAATGCCGTTTCGCCTGCAGTTGTGGTAACACCCATTTACGGTGCCTTTATAGAGAAAGATAAAATTGAAGAAACACTTCAGGGCTTTAATGATTTTCATCCCATTGGTCGTGTAGGAAGATCTGAAGATATTGCAAAAACGATCCACTTCTTGTTATCTGATGATAGTTCGTGGGTAACTGGGGCCGTTTGGGATATAGATGGAGGTGTTATGGCAGGAAGAAATTAAACCCAAAAATTGAATTTACATTCTGTTATTCAAACGGAATAGAAAAACGAAAAGATAAGCAGAGATAATAGTTCTCTTGCTTATCTTTTCATAAAAAGGAACGATCTTAATTAATTTTTTAATTCTCTATTCTTTCGCCCGATGTTTTAATTCTGCTTCAACCAATCTATAAGGAATCAAATTTTGGATTTCATGTAATTGTTGTTGAATGAGTTCACTTGGTCTTTTATTCCCTTCAGAAATTTCCCTTTTAACCTCTGTGAATTTCCATCCAAAACGTTCTAGTGATTCTCTATCACGTAAATAGTTATAGGCGGCCGCTATCTCATTTTGCACCGCGATATAGGTCTTATAGGATGCAGATCGATCTGTATGTATAGAAACAATTGCTTTATCTGGATGATCTGACGAATTTGGGTCTCTTTGTCCTTCACAATAATCGCAGTAATATTTACTGCCAACGACCGCACCTCCGTTATCTATAAAAGCTATAGCAGCCATGCGTAACTCTTTGATGTCTAGAATTTCATCTTCAACATAAAGTTCGTCGTATTTGTTAATTCTAACATCGAATAAATTCTTTGTTTTAATATCGACTATCGGCTGATCGATATCGGCGGGTAATGATCGAGCGATTCCTTTATCTTTTTCGATGGTGGCTGTCATCATAAAAAAGATGAGTAGCAAAAAAGCTATGTCTGCCATGGATCCGGCATTGACTCCAGTAATTGTTCTTTTTGACATCATATAAGGATTTGATTCAAACAAGAAGTATCAACAATCAATCCAAAGAATGGCAACATTCTAACGTAAAGTTTGAATTTTCAACATCTTACCACAATTATTTTTGCCAACAGCCCACTGTTTTTAATTTCTTCTATGCCCTCTTGCAAATTGAAATGTGGATCGATGTATAAGCTAAAAATCATTAACTTCGTTGGACAAATGAACCCAGAAAAGCGTTCCAATCTGCGGTTTTGAATTCTAAAAATTATACTCCTGCTATATAGCGTAAAATCAATTTACACCGTTATGAAGAATCATTTCAATCGAACCATTCAACTCATTTTCCTTTTTACCACCTTATTGGCCGTAAAAGCTCAAACTACAAAAAAAGCCGTTCCGATATTCGAAAATGGAGAAGCACAAGTAGTTCCTGCCTTTGAAAATTCTGAAGATTGGATAAGACACGATTTATGGGTTGAAACTGAATTCGACACCGACGGGGATGGAAAGCTAGATCGCATGCATGTGGCCGTTACACGTCCGCAACAAACGGAGACCGAAGGACTAAAACTCCCTGTAGTATATGTTTCTAGTCCTTATTTCGCTGGTGTCGCTCCAGATGTAGACGGACTTTTTTGGGATGTAAAACAAGAATTAGGTGCTGTCGCAAAAGAACGCGTACATCCCGAAGTTACAAGAACTGGTAAAAGACCCATTATTTCCAATTCACACATTAAAACCTGGGTTCCAAGAGGATATATTGTAGTACACTCATCTTCCCCTGGAACTGGACTATCTCAAGGATCTCCAACTGTAGGAGGCGATAATGAATCCTTAGCCCCTAAAGCAGTTATCGATTGGCTTTGTGGGCGGCAAAAAGGGTATAGCTCAACAGAAGGTAGTGAAGAAGTAAAAGCATTTTGGTCTACAGGTAAAGTTGGAATGACGGGAACCTCTTACAATGGGACAATTCCTTTAGCAGCTGCAACGACTGGTGTTGAAGGATTAGAAGCAATTATCCCAATCGCTCCAAATACTTCGTACTATCATTACTATCGCTCCAACGGATTAGTAAGATCGCCGGGCGGTTATTTGGGAGAAGATATTGATGTGCTTTATGATTTTATCCATAGTGGAGATGAATCGAAACGAGCGTACAACAATGCTAAAGTGAGAGATACTGAAATGAAAAATGGAATGGATCGAATAACTGGAGATTATAATGATTTCTGGGCAGGTCGCGATTATTTAAATGAAATGAAACCCATGAAAGCAGCTTTATTAATGTCTCATGGTTTTAACGATTGGAATGTGATGCCAGAACATAGCTATAGAATCTATGATGCCGCAAGAGCTAAAAAGATCCCTTCGCAGATTTATTACCATCAAAATGGCCATGGTGGACCACCGCCAATGAAAATGATGAATAGGTGGTTTACGCGTTATTTACATGGCAAAGCGAATGGTGTAGAAAATGATTCACGTGCTTGGATTGTTCGTGAAGACGATAAAAGAGAGAATCCAACACCTTATAAAGATTACCCAAATCCAGATGCTGTAAACGTTCCATTATATTTAGGAAGCGGAGCTCCGGCTCAAGGAACACTGAGTCCTATTAAGTCAAAAAAGCAAGGCACCGAGAAACTTATAGACAACTACTCTTTTTCTGGTAGTACGTTAGCCCAAGCGGAAATAACAGATCATAGATTGATTTATGTTACCCCTACACTATCTAATGATGTGCATATCTCCGGCACACCAAGTATCACCGTTACTTTATCCAGTAGTAAAGCTGCTGCAAATCTTTCTGTCTGGTTGGTTTCTCTTCCTTGGAACAATGGCAGACGTTCAAAAATAACAGACAATATTATCACTCGCGGATGGGCAGATCCTCAAAATCATAAATCGATTTACAAAAGTGTACCACTTAAAAAAGGTAAATTTTATGAAGTCACATTCGATTTAATGCCAGACGACCAAATTATCAAGAAAGGGCAGCAAATAGGACTTATGATTTTTTCAAGTGATAAAGAATTTACGTTGCATCCTGAGCCAGGAACTGAATTGACGGTCGACTTAGACAAGACGGTTCTCAATTTACCAATTGTTGGTGGGACAGAAGAATTTAGCAAAGCCATCTCTGAAAATTAATTAATTACCAATGAAATAGATTGTAGAGATCAGAATTACGATTTCTCTTTCCCAATAACAATCCATGCGAAAATATTATAGTTCATTACTACGTAACTCAATTTTAATACTCCTTATAATTTTTGCGATTACTTCTGCCATGGGACAAAACCTTCGAAAAGAAAAAATGGCGCAACTTGATTTCCTCATAGGAGATTGGGTTGGTGTTTCAGCCTCTTTTGAAAATGGAATAAAAAAGCAAGAAATCCCTGCCTTCGAAAAAATAGCATACCAATTGGACGGTCATATTATAACGATCGATTTAAAGTCGGAATCTCTTCAATTACACACAGTAATTTATTTTGATGATAAAGATAATACGTACTACTACAATCCGTTTTACACCACGGGTACGGCCAAGTATGCTGCCGAAATTAAGGATGGAAAATTAATCGTAAATGCGAGTTCTACCAAGCGGTTTATCTTCCGACTAACTCCAGAAGGTCATTTTCAAGAATATGGCGAGCAATTTATAAATGGAGAATGGCAAAAGTATTTTGAAGATAACTTTAAAAAAATATAACAGTAGCGCTAACTTAAAAAAGAAGGTTATTTTTGCAACGTCTTTAATTGGCACAGCTTTTGAAATGAAGCATGCAAAACTAAAATACATGAAACAATTACTACTTCTTTTAGCATTGACTCTTAGCGTAAATGCTATCCAAGCTCAAAACTCAAGTGTAACCATTTTTTCTGAAGATGGAGATGAATTTTATCTCTTCCTAAATGGTGTGAGACAGAATCCTAATCCGGCTACTAATATTAAAGTTGATTTTCTAACAAATGAATATTACAATACCAAAGTGGTCTTTGCCAGTGAAACAAAACCATTGGAAATCGAAAAAAAGACCTTAATGGTTGTAGACGTAGATGGAAATCGTGGAGATATGACGTATGTTATCAAACAAAATAGACGCGGTAAATACATTTTACGCTATTATTCATTTACCGAATATCAACAAGTACCTGTTAAAGCAGACGAGGTAACCGTAGTAAAATATAGCACGGTTCCGCTTCCTGCTATTAGCACGACCACCACAACCACCACTACAACGACCACAGGAAATGGATCTGGTGATAATGTAAATGTTGGAATTAATGTTGGAGGTGTTAATATTGGTATGGACGTAAACATCAACGAAGGGCAATCTAGTCAAACGACAACGACAACTACAACAACCACGACAACCGGAAGTACGGGTACTGGTGCTGATGTAATAATTGTAGACGATACACCAGATTGCTATACCTTGAGCGATTCTGATTTTGACGATGCCTTATCGTCTATCGAAGGTAAATCCTTCTCAGATTCTAAACTAACTCTTGCAAAACAAGTGGTAAAAAGAAACTGTCTAACCGCTCAACAGATTAAAAAAATCACGCTGTTATTCGATTTTGAAAGTACCAAACTCGAATTTGCAAAATACGCTTATCCGTATTGTTACAATCCTGAGAATTATTGGAAAATAAATGATGCCTTTGACTTCGAAAGTACAATTGAAGAACTCAATGAGTATATCGAAAGGCAATAAACTTAATAGTTTAACAATGACTTAAGAATCCTCGCATCGTGCGGGGATTTTTTTGTTTTTCGAGACTACCGCTGAAAAAAATCATACAAAAATTTGCGCAAGCAATTGCTTTCCTATATATTTGCAAGCAAATACTTGCGTATTATATCAAAACCATGAGAAGAGATGTATTCAATGCTATAGCAGATCCTACTAGAAGGAGCATATTACTATCATTAACAAATGAGTCACAAAATGTCAATGCATTGGCAGATAAATTTGATATGACGAGACAGGCGGTTTCTCTACACATCAAATATCTTCAAGAATGTGGCGTCATTTCCGTAAAAAAAGAAGGTAGAGAACGGTACTGCAACATAGAAGTTGAAAAATTATCGGAAGTTGGAGATTGGCTAGAACCCTTCAGAAAAATGTGGGCGTGTAAACTAAATGATCTTGACGAGTTATTAGGAACGCTACAATCTCAACCAAAATCTGACACCTAAAACCAAGTACAATGCATACGAAACCACTTATCTTAGAACAAGAATTTGATGCTCCCATAGAGCTCGTTTGGCGGGCAATTTCTGAAAAAGAGTTGATGAAGAAATGGTATTTCGATATCACCGACTTTAAAGCCGAAGTTGGTTGTCAATTTCAATTTGAAGGCGGAACTGAAGATAAACGATATATGCACCTATGCGAGGTTTTAGAAGTAATTCCAAACGAAAAACTAAAATACTCTTGGAAATACGAAGGTTATGACGGAATCTCATTCGTTACGTTTCAGTTGTCATCTGCGGGTAATAAAACGAAACTAAAACTCACACACGAAGGAATTGAATCGTTTACCAATCCTGATTTTAAGCGCGAAAATTTCGCAGGCGGTTGGGATCATCTCATTCATACATCTCTTAACGAGTATCTCGAAAATGGTAAAGCACTACGCTATTGGTAAATAACTAGACTAAACCTATTTAAAAAAATGGAATTGACCCAAGAAATCAAAGAGTACATCAACAAAAGCGTACTGTGTTGGCTGGCTACCTCATCTCAAGAGAACATTCCCAACGTTTCTCCAAAGGAGATATTTACTTATTACGATGAGGATTCTATAATTATTGCCAATATCGCATCACCGCAAACGGTTAAAAATATTCAACAAAACCAACATGTTTGTGTGAGCTTTATTAATATTCTAATTCAAAAAGGATTTCAGTTAAAAGGAAAGGCAGAAATTATTGGAGATTCGAATTCTGAATTTATAAAAATGAAGCAGAAGTTGACAAAAATGACCAAAGGTAAGTTTCCATTTGCCACTATTACCAAAATTAATGTTACGCATTCAAAACCTATTATTGCGCCCAAATATGTGTTATATCCGGAAACAACCGAAGAACAACAAATTGCTAGTGCCAAAAAGACCTATGGGTTTTAACCCATATTTAATTCTTTATCTTACAACTTGATTATGAACTAAAGCAAGGCATTACATGAAAGAAAAATTTAAAACCCACTTTATAATCTATACCGCAATGATTGGAGGTCTATTGGCAGCCTCCATATTTACTGGTAAAATTGTCTGGAATCAACTATTAAATATACCTAGCGAAAACCTACCATATATAACAGTTGTTATAGTAGCAATAGGTGTGAGTGAACTCCTATTTAGGAATAAAATTAAACTTTTAGAAAACGAAAATGAGAGCAATAGAAAAATCGGAATTTATCACACAGCGAGTATAATGCGCTGGGGGATTTTGGAAGGAGCAGGCTTATTCTCTCTTATGATGCCGGACATACCCAAAATTAATGTTCTTATCATTTTAGTTTACTTTATTCTTATTCGTCCACAGTATCACGCTTTTGAATCATTACTAAGTAATAAGTAATTTCCTTTTTATAAGCCAGGGTGCGTTATATCTATTCCATCCGTTTTTAGAATTAGCTTTCTGCAATTCCGAATCATATTTGTTAACCATGATATCGTATCTTAGGGTAACTTTTATCCTCTCATGGCATGGCAAACAATAAACTACTAGTAGAAGAACGCAAGGCAGATCTTGGAAATTTTATGGTCGGGCGACTTCTTCCCTTTCGTAAAAAGAGACAAGTGGGACCTTTTACATTTATAGATCATATGGGGCCAGCCATATTAGGCGATGGCAAATATGTAGACGTGGATCAACATCCCCATATTGGTTTAAGCACGTTAACCTATTTATTTGAAGGTGAAATGATGCACAGAGATAGTATGGGAAATGTGCAGCGAGTAAAAGCAGGAGACGTTGCTTTTATGACTGCGGGTAGCGGAGTAACGCATACCGAACGTACACCCGAAGACAAACGTCTGTCTGAAACTTTTACCATGCATGGTTATCAAATATGGGTGGCACTCCCAAAAGAGAAAGAAGAAATGATACCAGAGTTTACCTTCATTAGGAGCGAGCAACTCCCGACCTGGAATAAAAATGGTCTTAATTTCAAATTGGTTGCGGGTAATGCGTTTCATAAATCGGCCCCATTGCAAGGATACTCGCCTTTATTTATGGTGGATATTTATGCCGAAAAAGAAACTACTTTGGATCTTCGTGATCAATTAAAGGGAGAAGTCGCATTTGTAATTGTAAAGGGTAGTATCTCCGATCAAGGTGAAAAAGTACAGGCTGGTCAAATGCTAATTAGTAAAACCAATGAACAATGTGAAATATGTTTGGAAGCTAATACGCAACTTCTCTTATTTGGTGGGGAACCGCTTCCTGAAGAACATTTTCTATTATGGAATTTCGTATCTCACAGTAAAGACCGACTCGCGAAAGCTAAAGAAGATTGGCAACAAAAACGTTTCCCAAAAGTACCCGGAGACGACACGTATATTCCCATCCCAGAAATGAAACTAAAGAAAAACTAAAAAATGAAAAGCAAATATGTATTCCTATTGATATGTTGCCTAGTCTGGACAACTACAAAGGCACAATCTGTTTCGAACCCATCCATCGACAAAGTGAAAACACTAGATCGTACTATTGCTACCTTATATCAGGTTATTTCTGGTGAAAAGGGAGAAGAACGCGACTGTGACTTGTTCAAATATTTATTTCACCCAGATGCAAAACTAATACCTACAGGCCAAAACAAAGAAGGCCTTTACAAGGCCCGTTTTATGACTCCAGATGATTATATCGCTAGCTCCGGAAAATGGCTTTTCGAAAATGGTTTTTTTGAAAAAGAATTGCACCGCGAAGTAGATACTTTTGGAAATATTACGCAGGTTTTTAGTACTTATGAATCTTTTAAAAGTGAAACAGAAACAATTCCATTTATGCGAGGAATTAATAGCATTCAGCTTTTAAACGACGGTGAGCGATGGTGGATCATCAATATCTATTGGACACAGGAATCGGAACAGCAGCCTATTCCATCTCAATACCTGCCAAAAAACTAAATAAACTTATGCAAGGTATTGAACTAGAAACCTATTGGTCCAATCGCTATGTAAACCAACAAACGGGCTGGGATATTGGTGCTCCTTCCACCCCTTTAAAAATGTATATCGATCAAATTCGCGACAAGGACATTAATATACTTATTCCTGGAGCTGGCAATGCCTATGAAGCAGAGTATTTATTTGAGCAAGGGTTTAAAAACGTGATGGTATTAGATATTTCCGAAATACCATTGCAAGCATTAAAAAAAAGAATCGCCAATTTTCCCGGCGAGAATTTAATGCAAGGTGATTTTTTTAAACATACGGGAACCTACGACCTAATCCTAGAACAGACATTCTTTTGTTCATTCGAACCAACAAACTATAACAGGCATGCTTATGGTAAAAAGATGGGTGAATTGCTTAAGGCTGGTGGAAAACTTGTTGGAGTATGGTTCAATCATCCATTAGTTGAAGACGCAAAACGACCTTTTGGAGGCACTCGGGAAGAATACCTAGGCTATTTAACTCCGCATTTAAAGGCAAGAATTTTTGATACTTGCCGTAATTCTATTCCAACAAGACAAGGAAAAGAAATCTTCGGAATTTTCACAAAAGAATAGAAATAACTATACTTTTGAAATATTCACATATTCTTAATTCCATTGCTTATGAACCATCCTGTAACTCGATTCTTGACAAAAACAGGACGTTATTCAAAAGATGAAATTGACCTACTAGAAAAGGCTCTTGTCCCTGTTGAATTGCCTAAAGAAATGTACTTATTAAAGGCAGGAGACATCTCTTCATCGTTCTACTTCTTGGAAAAAGGCGCGATTATTCAGTTTCGATTAAATGAAGATTCTGATAAACACGTTATCGAGTTAAACGGACCCGATAGCTGGGTACTCAACTATAAAAGTTTTAGTTCTCGAGAACCTTCCGAATATAGTATTCAAGCATATGAAGATTGTATACTATATGAACTTACTATGGACGCTATTCATCAATTAATAGCTCAGTCACAAGCATTTTTACAAATGGGTTCCATCCTTAGTACCACCACTACGAGGCTCAACTTCTTCGACACCAATGCGTCTGCTGATGAAAAATATCACTTCCTACTTTCTCACCAACCTGAACTACTTCAACTATTTCCGCAAAAATTAATTGCATCCTATTTAAAAATAACACCCGAAACACTTAGTAGAGTGCGAAGCAGAATATAAAACTACAACTCGTTCTTGATCTATGTCAAGTGTGGTTTTGCTCTATTGGTAAGATCTTTGAATCACTCATTCAAATTTCTAATAATGGATTCACATTTTTTTAAAAGTACGGGGCGTTCCATGGTATCGGGTTCAATTTTAATTATTGTTACCATGGTACTTCATCCATCCGGAGGTAGTCTAAGGCATATTATCGAAAGTATCACAAGCATACAAACCACACATGCGTTGGCCATTTTTTCATTACCTATAATCCTGTTTGGTTTCTACGGGCTTTCAACAGCCCTTTCGCGAAGAGATAACATCGCATGGTTGGCATTTATGGTAGTATCATTAGGACTTATTGCAGCCATGTTCGCTGCCATATTTAACGGATTAGCCCTACCCTATTTCCTAAGTCAATATACCGAAACTCTGGAGCAGAATGGAGCCACACTTTCTGCCATAGCCAATTTCAGTTTTGCTATTAACAAATCACTTGATTATTTATTCATAGGAGCATCTTGCCTTTCTATATTTATTTATTCAACAAGCATGTTAAGGGCCTCTATATTTCCAAAATGGATCCCGTATCTCGGATTTCTTATTCTTCTATTTTCTGTGCTAGGAGCATTAATTGGATTTGTCTTTACAAATTTAATTGGGTTTCGAGTATTTACATTTAGCCTGGCAACATGGCTTCTTGCATCAGGTTTTAATCTCATAAAGCACCAAACCCATGAGTAAGGAAAAAATACTACAGGCATATAACTCCCTAGCCGAACGATACAATGCACTTATTGATCATAAACCACATAATGCGTATTACGACCGCCCAAATACATTAGCTCTGGTAGGTGATCCCAACGGGAAACAAATTTTAGACGCAGGCTGTGGACCCGGTAAATATGCCGAAATATTACAATCTCAAGGAGGCACTGTAACGGGTATCGATAGCAGTGAAAAAATGATCTATTATGCTAAAGAACGTAACCCCGATAAAGGAACATTTTTTGTGCATGATTTAGAAGCGCCATTTTCAATGTTAGCAAATGAATCTTTCGATATTATTGTGTGCGCGCTCACCCTTCATTATTTGAAAGATTGGAACGCTACCATTAAAGAATTTTATCGAGTTCTCAAACCGAATGGTCATCTTGTCGTCTCCATAGAGCATCCCTTCTTCGAATATTTATATTTCAATTCGCTGGTATATTTTGAAACCGAAGCAGTTCAATGTACTTGGAGCGGATTTGGATTTCCAGTAGAAATTCATAGTCATAGACGTTCTTTATCGCAATGCATACAACCTTTTCTAAACAATGGGTTTCTCATTTCCGAATTGGTCGAACCCAAGCCCCTTAAAGAATTTGAAGCATTAGACCCAAAACATTTTGACGAGCTTAATAAGTTTCCTGCTTTTATGTGCGTTGGAGCAATCAAAAATTAGCAAGTGGTATATTAAACAGCTATTTTTATAAAAAATCTAGGCTATGAAGCGCAATAGGTTG
>Ga0316208_1000534_pt1 | contig 44752 bp, 38 predicted proteins | sample 3monopyrite_MG_FD_204944 | JGI IMG/M metagenome (GOLD analysis project Ga0316208, IMG submission 204944) | Microbial mat bacterial communities from mineral coupon in-situ incubated in ocean water Damariscotta River, Maine, United States -... | ecosystem: Environmental > Aquatic > Marine >...
TAAATCGAGAGTTTGCGAGCTGCTTCTGGTATCACGAAAGCAGAAGATGTTTAATGCCGGCTCGGTAGCTAATTCCAGGTATTCCCTTTTTTGAATCTGTTCAAGAAATTGCTCGCTGTTTTTGCAACTGAGATCAACAAGTTGCCCCAATCCGGTTTTGCCAAGTTGCAACAGGGTGAACCACCACTTGGCGATATCCGGGGCACGAGTTCCCTGAATGCCCCACTCGCCCAGGTTTGTTTCGCCAGCTATTTCGTGCATGTTCATGTACGGAGCTTCAATCCTAAAAAAGCGTTCGAGAATTTGCACCTCTCGAAACATCACCAAGGCGCACGCTTTGGTGACGTAACACCATTTCTGTGGATTAAACGTGATCGAATCTGCCTGTTCGATTCCGCGGAGCAATGATTTTTTCTCTTCACTGAAAATTACCGCACCGCCATAACTGGCATCGACGTGATACCATAAATCATACTCTTTACAGAGTGTTGCAATTTCTGGAAGTGGATCGATACTTCCCGTGACGGTTGTGCCAGCGGTTGCAACAACGGCAAAAGGCTGTTGATTATTTTGATGTGCTTTTTTGATCGCGATGCGTAACGCAGCGGGACACATTTGGCAGCGGGAATCGGTTGCAACGGGAATGACTCCTTCAGTTCCCAGGCCAAGAATCATCGCTGCTTTTTGAATTGAACTGTGGCAAAGTTGGGAAGCGAAAATAACTGGTTGACGTTTTAATCCCGCCATCCCTTTGGTGTGGCAGTTCAGCTTTGCGTTGCGGGCAACGGCAAGGGCTTGCAGATTGCACAACGTGCCTCCACTTTGCATCACGCCTCCTGCGGTTGCAACGGGCAAGCCAAACAGACCAGCCAGTTCTTGCAATAATCGTTGTTCGAGATCAGAAAAGATGGGCGACATTTCCTGGCTCAACAAATTATTATTGACCGCAGCAGTAACGAAGGAAGCGACAACCGAGCCGGTACTGGGAAGTGGATCCATATGCCCGAAGTAACGCGGGTTCGCCGGGTTCATCGATCCTGCAAGCAGTCTTTTGCAAGAGGCGAGCAGCTCTTTTTGTGTAGCGGGGTGCTGCGGAATAAGACTGGATGTTTCAATCTGTTTCCAATCGACAGGGACGGTGTTTTGTTGATCTGCCTGCGAAAGGTGGGCCGTTACCAGATCGACCACTTCGTGCAACAGCCCTCGAACGGATTGGAGATTGCCGCCATGCGGATCAAGAAACGCGGAGAGGCTCGTTTGCGGTTCTCCTGTTGTAATAAATGCAGTATCAGACACAGCCGCAGGTTTCTTTTATAAAACTCAATTAACTCGACAAACAGGTATAAAATAAGAGGTTCACAATTTCTACATACTATTATAGGGGAGAGACCCTCGGCTGATTGAAAATTCCCTTCACTTTGGCAACAATCTAACAGACACTCAAGTGTTATTGATGGTTCGTTGTGAATCATTGCCCGCTACAGAGTAGTTTATCCGAACCGTTGCGATAAAAACAGCGTTACCTCAGACTTGCCCTCGCGTTCAAAATAGAGTTAAGGAATATGATGAATAATAGTTCAACCAGTGTTCTGCGACATTCAAGCTTCTCCTTCAAACTGTTCATCGGTAGATACACCATCGCGTTATTTACTGTGATAATGCTTGCAGGTATCACACAGGCAAACGAGTGGTCCGACATTCTCCCTGCTGATGCCGAAGTGACAAAGCTGGCTGATGGATTCAAATTCACTGAAGGACCGGCCTGGCATCCGGATGGATTTTTACTTTTTACGGATATTCCGAATGAACGAATTATCAAATACGATGCAGCCGGAAAGTTATCCGACTTCTTTGTTCCTTCCGGTCGATGCAACGGTTTAATGTGTGATGCTGACGGGTTCGTTTATGCTTGCCAGGGAGGGACCGGACATGTTTTGAAATTGAATGCAGATGGTTCGCTGAACAAGATTATCGCCAAAGGTTTTCAGGGGAAGCGATTCAATCAACCGAATGATCTCGCATTGGATAATGCGGGTGGGCTTTATTTTACCGATCCGTTTTACGGCAGCGAACAAAAATTGCCACAACCGATGATGGCTGTTTATTACATCAATAAAAACGGGAAAGTCAGCCGAGTGATCGATCAACTAGAGCGTCCTAACGGGGTCACGGTTTCGCCTGATGGAAAATGGCTTTATGTGGCGGAGCCGAATCTCGGACAGATTTATCGGCATGAAATTCTTTCCCCCGGCAAGCTGAGTTCTGGAAAGATCATCTTCCAGGGCAATAAAGAACTCGATGGCAAAGGCGGTCCGGATGGCATGGCGCACGATGTACAGGGAAATCTGTATGCTACTTACAAAGGGATCGTTGTGCTCAACCCCGAAGGAAAATTGCTGGGGCGCATCGCCAGTCCCGAGCATCCCGCCAATTGTGTCTTCGGTGGGGCTGATAATAAAACGCTTTTCATCACGGCTCGCACCGGACTTTACAAAATTGACCTGAAAATTCCAGGCATGGCTTTGCAGAAAAAGGGACCGGTTCTTGCCCAGACAAAGCGGAAACTTCCCTTTCAGAAGAAAGTGCTTCAGGTGCAAACGGTTTCTGCGAAGGAAACGAAAACAAATGCCGTTAACTTGCAGGGGATTCAATTACAGATTCCTGAAAACTGGAAATCGGAACAACCAAGTAACCGCTTGCGATTGGCTCAGTATCAAATTCCGGCAGCCGAAGGTGTTAAGGGAAAAACAGAATATGTCGTCTTCCCGCCGTTTGGCGGCTCGGTCGATGACAACCTTGGTCGCTGGGTTCGTCAATTCGACACCAAAGACTTAAAGGTAAAAACGGTGAAAGGTGAATCGAAGCAGGGCGTCTATTATCTACTTGATATTTCCGGCACCTATAAAAAACCAAATGGCCCACCGTTTCTACGCAAAACGATTGATGCCCCCGATCACCACATGCTGGCAGTTATTTTGAGTGTTCCCGGAAAAGGAAATTTCTTTCTAAAAATGGTGGGTCCTCAAAAGACCGTTGCCAATGAAATGAAAAATTTTCGCAACAGCTTTGGTGCAAAAGTCGAAAGCGAGAAAGAGTATCAATTGAAAAACTGAAGCCACCGCGATGCCTTGGTGAAAAAGCGAGTAGTTATTCGCACTCGCGCCTCCTAACCCGGCATAGCCGGAACCAAATAAGGAAATAGGCGTTAGGGAAAAGTAGGTTAGGCTTTCCAGCCTGACACGAATTGCACTGATCTTTCAACTAATAAGACAGCGTTAACTGATCAACCAGCGAGTAAATTTCATGGAGGCCACATTCGTCAGGCTGGAAAGCCTAACCTACGATTCATCAAAAATATCCTGCCAGTTTTGCACAGTATTTCATTGATAAGAGATTAAACAACAATAGGTAGCCTCAATTAATGCAAGAAAAATTATTGAACGGAGGGTAGACATTCTTGTCTGCCTTTAATACAGCTTGTTCAAACGAAACAGACAAGAATGTCTGTGCTCCTTTTGAATTAATAGAGATTCCCAAAAAAGAATGAGGTTTCTGAAATGAGTCAGCCCGGAATATTAATACTTGCTGGTGATTTTGTTGAAGATTATGAAATGATGGTGCCATTTCAGACGCTTTTGACGTTTGGTTACAAGGTTGATGTGGTTTGCCCGGATAAAAAAGCGGGCGATCAAATTCGTACCGCAGTTCATGATTTTGAAGGCGATCAAACCTACAGTGAAAAGCCTGGTCACAATTTTACGTTGAATGCAGATTTTGATTCTGTTGATGAATCGAACTATGCAGGATTGGTTATTCCTGGTGGGAGATCGCCGGAATATTTGAGATTGAATGAACGTGTACTGGAAATCGTGCGTCACTTTTTTGAATCGGCAAAGCCAGTTGCAGCGGTTTGTCATGGCGTACAATTACTTAGTGCAGCCAGGGTTTTGAAAGGGAAGCGCTGCACCGCTTACCCAGCTTGTGGGCCGGAAGTTACTCTTGCCCAGGGAGAATTTGTGCCGATTGATGTGGATGGCGTTCTGGTTGATGGGAACTTGGTGACTTCCCCTGCGTGGCCTGCCCATCCTGCTTTTTTGCGAGAGTTCGTTAAGCTTCTCGGTGCGGAAATCAAACTGTGATCAGGCTCGGCATTATCGGGGCGGCTGGTTCTTGTTTTCTGGAGCGTTATCTTTCTTTGTTCGGACAGCTTCAAGGCAAGGTTCAAATTGTTGCCGTCTACGATTCGGTGCTCGTTCACGCCTCGCAAGTCGCTTCGTATTTTGAAGCCGAGGTGAGTTGTTCGTTTCAGCGGCTTGTGGATCGCCCGGATATCCATGGCTTGCTAATGCTCTCATCTGTCTGGCCCGGCGAGTTGCCTGTCTCTGCTGCGATGTTACGCAACAAACCTCTGTTTTGCTCTCATGCAGTCTGGAAGAGTTTCCGACAAAAAAAAGATTTAGAAAGGTTGTATCAGGAAACAGGAGCAACCGTTGTTGTTGAAAGTGAATGCAGGTATTGGCCATCGATTTTGCGGGCGCGCGAATTACAGGCAACGCAACTGGGGCAGCCCTGCGAGTTGATCTGGCAATTACCGACTCACAGTTACTGCGATGATGAAGCACAGAAAAAAAAGATTTCAAGTATACTCGATGGCCTCTGTTTTCTGCTGCAACGTAACCACATCCAACAGGAGAATTCGAACAGCCCACGATTTCTTTTTGAAAAACATTCCAATGATGCGAATGATTCGATCCCCGTTTCCATTCGCTTGCTGCAAGAAGGTGAATCAACCGGCTTTCTTCTCAAAATGCGATGCGAGCGAGGTTCCATCGAAATCAATTCTGCGACTGAATTGAACTGGCAATCGGGGGGAGAGTCTTATCAAAATCTGCTGAAAGGGGAACAATCAGCCATGGCAAGGCAGATCGATCATTTTTGCAGGCACGTTTCCGGGGGATTGATCCCGCTGCATGACATCACCAATGCCTTATGGAATGATCGCCAGACAAAGTGGATTCAAAAGCATTTGGTTGAATACTGTTCAGATAAAGCCAGAGAGTGATCGGGCGATCACTTCCTGGTGTGGGTTCTTGCCGGTTTCCTTCTGCTGAATCAGTAAAACATTTTGAATCTGGGTTATGTTTGAAGTTGAATCTTTGCTGAAGCCTGTTACAGTTCATGGTTCGTAGCCCGAAGAAGTTGGGATACTGCTGTTTTCAGTTGAAAATACTTGGTTGGAGTGGGACGTTCACTCTCAATGTAAATGTTTATTTTGTTGAAGGTTTTACTGGATGTCGATTACGAAAGAGAAAAAGCTGGAGCTTATTGGCGATTTTAAGCGATCCGATGGAGATACAGGTTCGCCAGATGTCCAAATTGCGGTTTTATCGCACCGTATTAAAGAATTGACGGGACATCTGAAAAGCCACAAAAAAGATTTTGCCAGCCGGCGGGGTCTGTTAATGCTTGTTAGCCGTCGCCGTCGTTTGCTTGATTACGTCAGACAAAAAGATCCGGGACGTTATGCTTCGTTGATCGAACGGCTGAATCTGAGAAAGTGATATCGTTATACAAACCCGACAGGTCAACTGCCGGGTTTGTTTTGTTGATCGCTTCATCTCTTGCCGCCTGTTCCTGCTCAATCTGTATGATAAGATTGCCTGGAATGTATTGAGTGCGGTTATTGCAGGAGCGCGTTTACGTGATCTCATTAGGTATCACGTAATAAATGGAGTTGTTTGCATCGCTGTGTGATTGGCGGATTCGCGTTGATTTGCAATAAATCTGCAAAAACGAAAGATGCCCGCAAATAACAGAGAATGAATAGTGCGTTGTGACGCAGCTTGCAAACATCTGTGCCAGTTGGTTGTGAAAAAAATTGTATCAAGTCAAATTTGTCAGAAAAGAAAGAAATTAAAGTGTCATCAATTACAGTTGAAAAGCAGATTGCAGGAAGAACTTTAAAGATAACCACAGGTGAAATCGCCAAGCAGGCTAGTGGAGCCGTGCTCATTCAATATGGCGATACAACAATGCTTGTTGCTGCCCAGACAGGACCGTCACGACCGGGAATCGATTTTTTCCCACTGACTGTCGATTACCGTGAGCGTTACGCCGCGGCTGGAAAATTCCCTGGCGGCTTTTTGAAACGCGAAGGTCGTCCTTCCACCAACGAAATTTTAACCGCCCGATTAACCGACCGCCCGCTTCGCCCCTTGTTCCCGAAATCGTTCAAGAACGAAGTACAGGTGATGACAAACGTTCTTTCCAGCGATGGAGAAAACAATCCTGATGTCATTTCCATTAACGGTGCCAGTGCTGCTCTTTCTCTTTCACCCGTTCCGTTCCAGGGACCAATCGGTGCAGTTCGTGTCGGAATGATCGATGGTGAGTTGATCCTTTTCCCGACTGTTGCTCAGGTCGAAGAAGGAGACCTCGATTTAGTCGTTGCAGGAAATCGTGATTCGATTTTAATGATCGAAGGATTCGGACGACAAATTCCAGAAGAACCGATGGCTGACGCGTTGATGTTCGCTCACCGTGCGATCGCTGATTTATGTGACTTGCAGGATGAACTGGTCAAAGCAGTTGGCGTCGAGCCGTTTGAGTGGGAAGAACCAGAAGAAAATCCGTTCCTTTCAGTTGTTCGCGGCGAAGCCGGTTCTGATCTGAAAACAGCAATTCAAATGACAAAGAAACAGGAACGGGCAGAAGCCTCGGCCAAAGTTCGTAATGACCTGATCGAAAAATACTTCCCGGAAGGAGAAACAGAAGATTCTCAGGGACGCACGCTCGGGCAGTTGAAAGATGCCGTTTATCAGATTGGAAACGACACCCGCAGAGAATTAACGCTCAGCGGAAAACGGCTCGATGGTCGTGGACCAACAGACTTACGAAAAGTGAGCAGCACAGTAGGTCTCATCCCACGCGTGCATGGTTCTGCATTATTCACACGAGGCGAAACGCAGTCACTTGCCACGTTAACGCTTGGTACGGTTCGCGATCAACAGCGGGTTGAAAACCTGTTTGGTGAAAGCAAGAAGCGTTTCATGCTCGATTACAACTTCCCTTCCTATTCGGTTGGTGAATGCCGTCCAATCCGTGGACCAGGGCGGCGTGAAATTGGTCATGGAGCACTCGCAGAACGATCCGTTCAATGGGTTCTCCCGGATGAAGAATCGTTCCCGTACACGATCCGAATTATTTCTGACATCACCGAATCGAACGGCAGTAGCTCGATGGCTTCTGTTTGTAACGCGACTTTGGCGTTGATGGATGCTGGTGTGCCGATTCGGCAACCAGTAGCTGGAATTTCTGTGGGGCTTGTCCAAAAGGGAAGCGACTATGTTCTGCTGACCGACATCATAGGTGATGAAGATCACTTTGGTGATATGGACTTCAAAATTGCGGGAACGCAAAAGGGGATCACCGGAATTCAGCTCGATCTGAAAATCGGTGGAATCAACGAAGAAGTCATCCGCAAAACTCTGGATCAAGCTCGCAAAGCACGACTGGAATTACTCAAGTCGATGCTGACCGAAATTCGTCGGCCTCGCAAAGATATTTCAGAATTGGCACCGCGAATTGAAACGATCAAAATTGATCCTGAGAAAATCGGCTTACTGATCGGACCAGGCGGCAAAACAATCCGCGCCCTCCAGGAAGAAACCGAAACGCAACTCGATATTTCTGAAGAAGGTGTTGTGACTATCGCAGCGGTTTCAGGGGCAAACGCAGAAGATGCCAAAGCTCGCATCGAAGCGATGACCGAAGATGTCAAAGTCGGTCGCGTTTATACCGGTAAGGTAATCGCGATTAAAGATTTTGGTGCATTCGTCGAAATCGCACCGGGGAAAGATGGCCTGTGTCACATCAGCGAACTTTCAGATGGGTTCGTCAAAAATGTGGGAGACGTCTGCAAAATTGGCGATAAACTGGAAGTGAAAGTCATCGCTGTCGATGAACAAAATCGTGTCAAGCTTTCCCGCAAAGCATTGCTGGAAAAGAAGGAAGATGGAGGAGAAGGGAAGTCTGACGAAGAAGAAGATCTCGGATTTGACGAAGACTAATCACCTCGCGATGAAGATTTGATTTTATGGATGCAGGGAAGCCCCAATCAATAACGGGGCTTCCTTTTTTTTGATATCATATCGCCATGTCTCCAGAAAAAGATAATGCCCGCGAGGAATTGCTGCGACGCAATTACGCAGAGATTGCGCAACTGGCTGGAGAATTGGCTCATGAAATCCGTAATCCTCTTTCGACAATCAGCCTTAATCTGGGTGTATTGAGCGAAGATATTGAAGAGGGCAATTCTCCCCGCGATCTTCGGATGAAACGGCGGATTGAAACGATCAGCCAGGAATGTGATCATCTCGAACAAATCCTCAGTGATTTTCTTCGGTTTACCACAGGAATGGAACTTGAAACTCAACCTGTTGAGCTTTCCAAAGTGGTTGAGCATTTTATAGAATCACAGCGATTAGAAGCGGAAACTCGAAATATTGAAATTAGCCCGCACCTTGCCTCAGATTTACCCAAAGTGCTTCTTGATTCTCATCAGTTTCGGCAGGTCTTGTTAAATTTGACACTCAACGCGATGCAAGCCATGTCCGAAGGAGGAGTTCTCGAATTTCAAACTTTTCAGCAAGCTGAGTATGTCATTCTGCAAATTATCGATAATGGCAAAGGGATTTCAAAGCTGGCTCAGAAAAAGATATTTGATCTTTTTTATTCGACAAAACCTGAAGGAAGCGGTTTAGGATTGCCAACCGTGCGAAAAATCATCGAAGCTCACCACGGTTTCATTCAATGCGAAAGCGAACCGGGACGCGGCACCAAATTCAGCATTTTTCTACCTGCCAAAACATAGACTGATGTGCTGATCCTGGCTATTTGCAGTTCACTTATCGTTCCACTCAACCGTCCACGCGATTCCGCCGGTTGAATAAAGGGAACTTTTTTAATTCAAAGTATCCTACTGAACCGAGGGTAGACATTCTTGTCTGCCTATAACAGAGCATGCTCTTACGAGACAGACAAGAATGTCTGTGCTCCCTTTGAATAAATAGAGGTTCGCTTGATTGAGACGTTTTCTCCTCCCTGAAATAAATGTCCTACCATTGACAAATTTATAGACGATCTCACAATCTAAAAAGAATAAATATCAACCCCTACTGACCCAACTCGCTTTTTTTATTTTATCAGGAAAGTTCTTTATGAACCCATTCAAAGCAGCACTACATATTCAGATATTCTTTGCCTTGGTCATGGGGGCAGTGATCGGGCTGTTTTTTAATCCTGGTGAAGAGCAACTGAAAAGGAATCTCACTTTTTCCCTGAAGTACGAACAGGGGAAAGTTGTTGTTGCTGAAAAAGGAGTGGACGAAAAGGGGAACGAAGTTCTTGTCGTTCCAGAGGTGCGGCTTTCTGCGAAAGAATTCAGCACTCGCTATCCGAATTTGCCTGAATTGGAAAGCTGGAAAGATAAAGCAAAGCCTCCTGTAATCGAGGTAACCAAACGACATTATCGGCTGATCGAAGATGCCAAGTCGATTCATGTGACTTACTGCCGCGACTACAACGGGCGACCTGTTATCACGACTGAAAATCTCAAAACTGGAAAAGAAATTGCCGACAAATATCCCTTGTTTGCCAAAAGATACGACAGTTATCGTAGTTCTTGGTCTCGACGGGTAACGGTGATTTCAAAAACTGTGGGAGATATATTTCTGCGACTGTTGAAGATGATCACGATCCCGCTCATTGTTTCTTCATTGATTACTGGTATTGCGGGGCTGGGCGATGCAAAACGACTTGGTTCTATGTTTGGCAAAACACTGGGTTACTATTTTGTCACCAGTATGCTCGCGATTACGACTGGCATTCTCATGGTGAATTTAATTCGCCCTGGTGTTGGTGCAATTCTTCCAGGGACCGGATCGGTTACCACTTTTGGCGAGCAGCAATCTCTGGGGGGTGTTTTTCTGGGAATGATCGACAACATGATCCCGTCGAATCCGGTCGCTGCGCTCGCAAATGGAGATTTTCTTTCAATCATCACGTTCAGCATTCTATTCGGACTGTTTATTGTGACTGCTACGGAGGAATCGAGAAAACGGATGACCGGCTTCTTTCAGTCTTTTTTCGATGTCATGATGGGCATGACGATGTTTATCATCCATCTGGCACCAATCGGGGTACTCGCCTTCATGGTTTATGCCACGGCTTCACAAGGACCGGAAATTTTTGGGACACTCGCCTGGTACATGTTGACCGTTTTTTTAGCGCTACTGGTGCATGCAACGATCATCATGCCTCTGATTCTCAAGTTCGTCGCCGGTCGTTCGCCGTGGGCGTATGCAAAGGCGTTAAGCCCGGCTTTAATGACTGCATTTTCAACCGCTTCCTCCAACGGTACATTGCCCTTAACAATGACATCGGTCGAAAAAAATGCGGGAGTTTCCAACCGGGTCAGTTCGTTTGTCTTGCCTTTGGGAGCGACCATCAATATGGATGGGACCGCGTTATACGAAGCCGTCGCGGTGCTGTTTATCGCACAGGCAACCACCGGTTTTGAACTCTCGCTTGGCACTCAAATTATTGTCGCCATTACTGCGTTACTTGCCAGCATCGGAGCAGCCGGAATTCCGCATGCCGGTTTAGTTATGATGGCCATCGTACTGCAAGCAGTCGGCCTGCCACTCGAAGCCCAGGGGATTATCATCGCTGTTGATCGCGTACTCGACATGTGCAGAACAACCGTCAACGTCTGGAGCGACTCCTGTGGCTGTGCAGTCGTAGAACGATTAACAAAAGAAAGTTAATGGGACTTTGACTGAGGCAACAGGTATGCTTGTTTCAGACACACCATCCTACGGTTCAATGATACGACAGTTATTGTTCGCTCGATGTTTCTCTGTTAGCCTGCAGTTGCCTGAGCCCGTACAGAAGTGATATTTTCAATCGGTACTTCTGTATCACCGATACCAACAAACGCCTTGCCATCGCGCAGAATGGCCCGATCCACTTCACCTTTGATTGTTTCTCCTTGCTCATTTGTTGCAGTAACAAATCTTCCAATCAATGAAGCCGAGGAAGAGGCAAATGCAGCCGTCGCCGCGGAAGATTGGTTATCAGCAAGTGACTTAATGCTATCTTCCAATTCGACAGATGCCTGCAAACTTCTCATCTGTGAAATTTGCGTCAACAGTGCTTCGTTACTGGTTGGCTCGGTCGGATCCTGATTTTGTAACTGCGTGATCAATAACTTCATAAACGATCCGGAATCCAAAGCATTGAAGCCTTGCGATTTCTCATCGACGATATCAATTTGCTGTCCCGTCGGGCTTGTTACGGTTTCGATTCCTGCCATAAGAGTTACCTTCTATTATTGTCTCAACACAAATATTTATGCGATAAAGTTTAGGTCAGGTTATGTCTGACGAAAAAATGTTCTGTTGCTTATTAAATATGCACATCAATTTCACTCACTCCGACAACCTGGCGAGTCTGAGTGTTCGCTTCGGTTTCTGCCTGTTCGTTCTGCCCGGCTTGCTGTTTGTTCTCGGCTGCGAATTCTGTCTGTTCACCAAAACGCTGCTGTTGCTCTTCAGACTGTTGATTCCCCGATTGATCCGAAGTAAATTCACGAGAGAGGTTTTCGTTAAGTTCCACTTCCAGGCGATCGACTCGCAATCCTTGTTGCTGCAATGAATCTCTTAGCAATTGCAATTGCTCGAAAACGAGCGCCCGCGCCTGTGGGTTATCGACTTCAATGCGAGCAATAAGTTGTCCGCTCACACGACCGACTTCAATTTGCAGCGATCCTAATTCTGGCGGATCGAGTCGAATTCGCATCGCCTTGCCGCTTTCACTGGCTTGTTGAATAAATGAAGAAAGTTTCTGACTCATATCGGAACGAGTGATATCCAGAACTGGCCTGGCCTGTACGGCAGCAGGAGTTTCAGTCGAGGAACGGGCAGTGGTTGATGTGATCGCGGAAAGAGGATCGATCTGGACTGACTTTTGCATTTGTGCTGCATCTGAAGATTCACCGATGCTGAGTTGCCCAACAGCTTCGGTTAATTTATCCACTATCGATGTTTCCGGCACACGAGTTACATTATTACCCAGTGACTGCTTCAAAGGGGAATTACTTTGCAAAGTATCTTGTTGATACTGCTGTGCCACATGAACCGGGACTTCGCTTGCAGAATTATTCTGGTTGGAATCCGAAGACTGAGCTGCCTGGTCGCTCTGTTTTTCGGTTGATTCACTTGCAGGCAAATCACTCTCTGCTGACTTGGGTACAACATCTATATTCTGTTTCTGATTTTGCCCAGTTCCATTTTCTACCGCAGCAGAAACTGGTTGCTGCAGTTCCGAGGATGCTTTCTGTTTATTAATAGAATCAGAACCCTTAATCTCATTCGCAGGGCTTAATCCTTGTGAAATCGGTTTTTCAGGTGTCGATTCATTCTGCTTATTCTGCGAATCGTTTACCGGTATATTTTGTGATTGTTGCTTTTCTTGCTCTTTCACCAAAACTGGCTGGCTTTGCTGTGGCTCAACCTGCACAGAGACCTGTTTCGCTTCTTCGATTTTATTTGCAGAATCAGTTTCCACATTTAATTGTACATCTTGCTGTGGATCTTGTTGTGAAGGAGACTCTTGCTCAAGCGGAATCTGATCTTGTGAAATCGCTTCGACGGGAGCTTGATTGCTTTGTCCAATATCCTGATCAATGACATCCAAATCCGTAGCTGCACCATTTCCCGCATTGGAAACATCACTTTGTTCTTGTGAATTGGACGCAGGGTTCTGCTGCTCTGACTTTTCTGCCGACTCATTACCAGAAGGAACAGGAACTTGTTCTTCGGATTCTTTCTGTTGAGGCAAGACCTGGCTTTGTAAAGCATTGGCAAGTCCACTCAAAATGACAGGGGGCTGAGAATTTTCATTGCCTGACAAGTTGCTATTTTGTTCAACGTTGTCAAGCTCTCCATTTTGTTTTGTACTCTCCACAACATGCTTCAACAAAGTAGCAGGAATTTCGACCGTTTCAGACTCTTCACTGGTCGTTTTTTTATCTGATTGCAGCGCAACCGTTTCCGTACTCTGTTTTTCGTTTTCACTATTGTCTTGTGAAGCGGCAGGAACAGGCTGTTGCGATGCCGCTTGAGTTGAATCGTTTGAGGACTCCAGCCGATCATCTGCTTTATTATTATCAGCAGTTGTTAGCTCAGTAGCAGAAACGCTGTTCTCCAATTGCGTTGTTGGTTGGGACTCAATAGTTTTTTGAGGCGGCTGCACAGTTCTCGTTTTGCGATGATCGAGCGACTTTCGCTGAGGTAAGTCCAGTCGATCAGTCTGGTCAATCTGTTGCGTTTCCTGCCGTTTTGTCTTGGCTGCAAGTAATTTGGACAAACGACCTGGTTGTGATTCAGATGGTTGTGACCGCAAACGCTCACTGAAAGAAAGAACCGGACTCTCTTTGTTGTTTTGTGACGGTTTGGCAAACAACTTCTGAATCAGGCTGTTGCCTGAATTCGAAAGGTCTGTCACAAAAGAGACCGGCGGCAGAATTTTATTACGTGGCATCGTCCATGAGCCTCGAAAAATGACAACGGAACAGTACCGTGAAAATTTCATCCAATGTTCAAAATATCCCGGCATCCATGCCAGAATGTTTTATTCAAATCAATGACTTCCAGACAATTTTCTCATATCGACCAAGCAGGTGAACGACGTATCGAGATGCTTATCGCAACTCTGTCGCCTTTGCCCCGTTATCCTCCATCGCCTGCAACGATTTCTCGACAGGATCGATGAGCGGACTGCCTTTATAAATTGCCTTGTATATTTCTTCGGCTTTTTTGGTCCTCGCAATCGGGTCATTCCCATTAATTCTTTGACGAAATTGATCAAGAACCCGGGCGGCGTCCTTCTCTGGCATTCCCTTAAGCAATACTACAGCATCAGTTACGTCAAGAGTAAGCAGCTTTTCGACCGCAGATTCTGGTTCCATTTTCAAGAGAATTCCTCGTGCCTGCACAATTGCTTCTGCGGTTATTTTCTCCCGCTCCTGCTTCAACTCCTCCCGGAAAGATTCTCTATTCTGTTCAAGTCCCCCACGCTTACTTGTAATGAATTTTACCTGGTCTTCAATAGCCTGTTGAAAGATGGCTAATTCACTTTCACGCGCAGAAATACTCAAAATCTTGGCTGCCCTCGCTTTAACGATATCGTCATAGGAAGGCAATTCCTGTTGTTTTTCGAATGATTCTTCATCAACAGTGATCGGTTCACCTTTAAGGATGGCGATAATATTTTCGCCTGATTCACGTGTCAGGTTACCCTGCCCCCACACAACCGCGAGCGCAACGAAGCCTGTTAGCACAGTCGCGGTGCAAAAAATGGCAATCACCATTCCGAGTAGGCGAAACATAAGAAAATCCCTGTCTTAATTAATGATATCCGTACTACTAACGGTAAAAATTTGCGAACGGCTCGCAAATTATAGAAAAATATCAGTTTGGTTACGGCTATCAGAATGAACCAGCCGTGCTGGGTTCATTCGTGGCGGCACTTTCAAAAATTTATCTGCTGTGTTGCACTCCAGGTATCCTGCATTTCTACTTCGTTTTTTTTTGCTTCAAGATATTCATGCTTTTTCAAACGAGTTTCCTTCAATTGCTCCAGAGCTTTCACGGCTGCATCTGCTTGCTGAACTGCTTTTCTGCATAGTTCCAGTTGTTGCCGAGTTTGTTCCAATTGTAAATGAAATTGCCGAACTTTCAGATCAATCTGAGTCAGGTAGAATCTTCGTGAAGCATTCTGTTGAACGTTGAGTTCTCCCTGAATACTTCCTGCACGAATCTCTTCGCTCACTTGTTCTCGTTCTGTTTGTGACTGTTTGATTTCATGTAATAAATCAGCCTCCTGCTTGAGAACATCGGCTAACACCTGCCTGCATTGATCCCGCTGGAACTCACGATACTTCATCAGAGAATCAAGTTGAAATTTGAATCTTGCCATGCGTTTCATTTATCCATCAGGAAGCCACTGCGACCTGTTGATTGATATCCATTTGTGATGATAACTGAATTAGATTTTGAATCGTCTGCGTTATTTCGGTATGCGTCGTAGGCGGCTGTTGTAGAAACTGATCGATGTGTGATTTCAATTGAATCGCGCGATCAACAAGACGGTTCGAGCCATGTTGGTAGGCACCGATGTTAATGAGATCTTCAGATTGCCGGTAAGCAGCCATCAGTTGTTTGAGTTGCTGAGCCGCTTTGAGATGCTCCGGCGAGGCCAACTCATTCATCAATCGACTGATACTGCCAAGTACATCAATCGCGGGCCAATGCGATTTGTGAGCCAGATCGCGCGACAAAACAATATGCCCATCCAGAATACCGCGAACCGCATCGGAAATTGGTTCGTTTGTATCATCCCCTTCCACCAGAACGGTATATAATCCGGTGATCGTTCCATTTTCTGTCGTGCCACTTCGCTCCAGTAATCGAGGAAGTAGCGAAAAAACAGAGGGAGGAAAACCACGTGTTGCGGGGGGTTCACCGCTCGCCAGACCGATCTCTCGTTGAGCCAGCGCATAGCGTGTCACGCTATCCATCATTAACAAAACATCTTTTCCGAGATCACGAAAATACTCTGCAATCGCGGTTCCGACATGAGCACACCGCCGGCGTAGCAGCGCAGATTCTTCGCTGGTTGCGACAACAAGAACAGATCTTTTCATTCCTTCAGGACCAAGATCCCGTTCCAGAAATTCTCGCACTTCTCGCCCTCGTTCGCCAACAAGCACAACAACATTCACATCAGCCGAAGCGTATTTGGCCAGTTGACCAAGCAGTGTACTTTTCCCGACGCCACTGCCCGCAAAAATACCAAGCCGCTGTCCTTTGCCGCACGTGAGAAGTGAATCAATCGCTCGAACACCTGTCTCCATCGTTTCAGTTATCCGCGGTCGAGTTAAAGGCGGGATCGGCGGTGCTTGCAATGAAACCGCATGAGGTAAAATCGCAGGAAGCTTCTCGTCAATAAAATCACCCCGCGCGTTAATAACACGCCCCAGCAATTCTTCGCCAACTCGTAACTTCATCGATGATTGTCGCAGTTCAACCAGATCGCCTCGTTTGACACCGGTTAAATCATCGTAAGGCTGAACAATAATTTCCTGATCCCGCAAGCCAATCACTTCTGCATCAATCGGATCGCGATGATTGCAGTTAATTCTGCAAAGCGAACCAATCGGCGCAGGTAGTCCACGAACTTGCGCAGTCATCCCAACCACCTGAGAAATCCGCCCACTCAAGCCATAAGGGATTATCGAATTAAGTTGCTGTTTCCACATTTATTTTATTCAGTAACGAAGGGTGCGTTGCAACGCACTTTTTTCCTAACGCCTAATACCTACTACCTAATGCCTAATCAACCAACAACTCATCTGCAATACGTTCCAGTTGTGTTTCAATTCTTGCATCAACGACACCATGTTCGGTGGTGACAACGACATCTCCCGAAGTAAAACTCGCATCGCCTATCAAATTCACATTCGCATGTTGCGATAACGTTGAAATGACGGTCTCTTGAAATTCTTCCAGGGTTTCTAAATCCCCTTCTGCAATACGAATTGTAATTTGAGAATTGCCGACGGTTAATTTCAGAACTTCTTCGATGCGCTGCTTCACAATCTCTGGGGTCTGATTGAGGCTGCGGTGAATCACTTTTTCGGTAATTGCAATCACCAGTTCAATTGCCTGAGATTCCCAGCGGGAAAGGCAGGCTTGTTTTTCATGTTCAAGCTGCTGTGAAGCCTGTTGCAATAAAGGAACAACATTCTGTATTTTTTTTTGTACGATTTGCTGAGCTTTTTTCTGAACCGCTTGATTGTTCTGTTTTTCCGCTTCTTTTAAGCCTTGTGCAATCCCTTCCTGTCGGCCTTGTTCAGCCGCCTGTTTTTTTATCTGATTCACTTCCTGCTGAGCCTGTACCAGCATTTGACGCGTTTGCTCACGAATCAATTCCAGATACTGTTCGCAGCGTTCTTTCAAATCTTCATAATTAAATTGGTCAGCCTCCAGCATTTCTGTCAGCGAATCTGCCTTGATTACTTTTGTGATCTGACTCATAAGATTTTTTTATCTAATTGGAATCAACAATGATTCAAATGGAGTACAGGCAGGAATGTCTGTGGTCCGTAGTTATTGATAGGCAGGGGATTTTATCCTGCGTTATTGTTATGAAATAAACTGCTCTCCGTCCGCACCGGCAGAGACAACAATTTCTCCCGCATCTTCCAGGCGGCGGACCGCATCGACAATTTGTGATTGCATTGCATCGACATCGCTGACGCGGACCTGCCCCAGGAATTCCATTTCTTCCCGCAGCATGTCGGCTGCGCGTTGTGAGAGGTTCCCAAGAACTTTTTCTTGAATTTCTTCCGATGCCCCCTTGAGTGATAATGCCCATTGAGAGTTATCAACTTCTTTCAATAGAGATTGAATCGCTTTATCATCGAGTTTGAGCAGATCATCAAAGACAAACATCAATCGGCGAATTTGATCAGCCAGATCGGCATCGTTATCTTCGAGTGTTTCCAGAATTCCGCGGTTTGTCATTCGATCTGTCAGGTTGAGTATTTCTGCCACAATTGGAACGCCGCCTGCTTTATCTAACTGTTGATTCAGTGTACTCATCATTCGGGTTTCAAGGCTATTTTCGACATCTTTAACCACTTCCGGATTTGTCTGTTCCATATTGGCAATTCTGCGAATAACTTCCATCTGTTTGTCACCAGGTAAACCAGCTAGAACTTCAGCCGCTTGCGGAGGTTTTAAGTGAGACATCACCAGGGCAATCGTTTGCGGATGTTCTTCGAGGATATAGGTAAGCAGATTTTCTGCGGCAACGTTATGCAAAAAGCCAAACGGAACCGAACTCATCGACTGCTTGACACTTTCCAGAATCGAACCGCCATCTTCACCCAACGCATCTTCAAGTAAGTCATTCACGGTTGCCAGACCGCCACGTTCAATCGGTGTTCGTTCGCGGGCCGCGTTGTAAAAATCGTCCAGAACTTTTTCCTGCTCTGCCCGGCTGACATCCTCCAGTTGAGCAATTTGAAGAGTTACTTTTTCCACCATCCCACGAGGCATCTGTGAAATGACCTCTTTGGCGACAGGCTTGTCGAGACTCAACAGTAATATGGCTGATTTTCTGATTGCATCCATGCTTTTTTCAATACCTGTCTCTTTACATTTTACATTAAGCGAGCCGGGGGTGTTAACCCCCTGGTTACTTTCGTGTTGCAGGGTCCGCTACCTTACTTATTTCGCACTTTGAATCCAGTTGCTGATGATCGATGCGGTCATGTCGGGATCATTTTTTACCAGATGCTGAAATTGGTCAATTCGCTTGGTATCTCCCTCGGGAGTCAAATCATCAAATAAATCTTCCTCTTCTTCTGGCTGTGTATCGTCGTCATCATCGTCATCAAATTCAGGAAGCGAATTTTCTGCCTGAGATCGTACGGTCTTATTAAGTGTCCAGAATGCCCAGAGACCAAATAACGCCAGCGCGACCGCTGAACCCCATTGTGTCATCACGTATAATACCGTTTGTGTCCAGGGAGTCGTTGGGACAACATCGTTCACGGGCGAGGGAATGTAAGAACCGATATCAATTAAATCATCGGGACTCTTCCCCGTTGGAATCGGAATGATTTTTGCAATGCGAGCCTTCAACGCGTCTTCCACATCAGGTTGATATTTCTTGGCAGCCGTGCGGATTTCTTCTTCGGTAGATTCCGCCGTCAATTCGCCAGACTGCATCGCGACAACCCGGTAGTACGATTCAGGAATGACAACCGAAACACGAACATTCTCCGGGAGCGCCCCCGCAATATGTTCCTGCAACGTTTCGTAGGAGGGAACCATTAACGTTGTCTCTTTAGTGTCGGTTGCATCTGCCGTACTTTTAGGCGTGTTCTGTGCAGCTAAATTCATCGGTCCGTTTGCATTTTGCCCTGGTTCTTTGGGAGTTGCAAACTGGTTGGAATTCTTTTTGTTGCTTTCGGTCGTTGTGTAATAAGGAGTCGCTTTTGCCTGCACGGTCCGTGTCTGTCTGATTGCAGACTTCACTTTTTCTACATCGACATTAACCGCAACCCGCACACCGTCAATATAGTCAACAGCCGTTTTCACCTCTCTGCGGTACATCTCTTTTAACTGATTGATCCGCTGTAATAATTTATCGTTGAATGGATCATCCTCTGCGGATTGCTGGTAGGCAATTTGTCTGCCCAAATCAAAAACGGTGACATCGGCAGATTGTAGGTTTGCTTTCATCCCTGCTATGGAAATACGAATCGCATGCACCAGCGTCGTTGATATTTCTCGTCCCGGTTTTGGGCGAACAGAAACGGTTGCTGTTGAACGCGGTCGTTGTGGCCAGCGAGCTCTTTGTTCTTCATCCCAAACAACATTCGCGTAAGCGACATCGGGCAAAGAGAGTAAGATCTGACTGGCGAGCTTGGCTCTTGCGATTTCTTTCCGGGCATCCATCTGTTTGTTATTGGCAAACGGTCCGATATCTGCGTACTGTTTTTCCCATTCTTCGGCCCAGTTTTGAGGCAGTGATCCTGAAGCAAGCAGAACAGCGTTGTATTCTTCCACTTTATCTTGAGGCACAAGAAGCCGTTGCCCTCGCCGTTTGAAATCGGTCTTCCCCTGTGAAAGCAACGTCTCTTCTGCACGAATCAATTCTTCAACAGAAAATGTTTTTCCGACTGAGATCGGTGCATATCCGCTGGAGCCTGCTCCTCGCAACATCAAAAAACCAAACCCACCCATCACAACAACGGTTACCAGTACTAATGATAGCCGTTGACTAACAGGCATCGCCTTGAATAAATCACCAAATTGTCCCACTGTCTGTTTCATTGTATCCATGGGAACCAGAATCAATCAATTTTATAAGAGGTAAGAATGTAGGTCAGACTGTGACTGACCTACGGTAAGCTACATGCGCATCTGTTGAATTTCCTGAAAAGAACTGACCAATTTATTTCGAACCTGCATCATCATTTTGATGGCAAGATCCGCTTTTCTCAAACTGGTGTAAACTTCAGAGGAAGTAATATTCTCGCCCAGCAAACGAGCCTCCACATTGTTTTGAGCCTGTTCTTCTAACTGATTCACCTGCGAAAGCGAATCCATTAGTAGCTGCTGGAAATTCAGTTCTCCCGTGGGGGATTCCGACTTCGGTTTAATCGCACTCAGGGATGGCATCTGGTTCAGCTGGCTCAACGAATTGAGCGATGAAATGGGGGAAGACATACTTTTACTCAAACTGGAGGGAAGGGATATTTGGGGGAAGGGAAATCAGTAGATATCAGGAAAGGATACGCAAAGCCATTTCGCCCATTCGTTGTGTTGTATTGAACGAAACAATGTTGGCTTCATACGCACGTGATGCTTCTAACGCATTTACGAACTCTGTGACAAGATTGATATTGGGATAATTTACATAACCTTCAGCATCGGCATCGGGATGTCCAGGTTCGTAAGCTCTTCTCGGTGCAGAGGTTGTGTCTTTTTGAATCTCGAATTCGACACCAACCGCTTTCTCCGCATTTTTTTCTGCAGAGAAGGTAACGAATCGCCTTTGGAAGGGAGACGGGTTCCCTTCGGCATCTCGGGTGGTGTTGATGTTGGCGACATTCTCGGAGATCGTATTCATACGATGCCGCTGCGCCACAAGGCCAGAGGTAATGATATCAATCGTCTTAAACATAACAGATTCCTCCTGCTTTCATGTTTTTATTCTATACAACCCGTTCGCTGATAACTGATTCGAGGGTTCTCATTTGGGAAATCATCACCTGGATGGCGAAGCTTTGCATACGCGAATTTTTTACCATCTCCATCGATTCTTCTTCGATGCTGCGGTTACCGCCATCGTGGAATTTGACGTTTGTAAAATCTGCATCTTTTGCGACTTGAAGTTCTGCACCGAAAAAGTCACCCAGGTTTTTCATCTGTCCGCCTGCTCCAGTCATCTTGCCAAGCGACTGCTGCATACTCGCCATGAATTCCCCCGGCGACAAACTCATTTGGTTCGCGTGTGGCAAGGGCGAACTGTTTTCCCGCCGGGCTTGAATTGCGTTCTTCAAAGCCTGTTCAAAATCTTGAACAGGAAGATCGCGCATCTTGTAATCGTTGGTATCGATATTGGCGATGTTTCCCGCCAGTACCTGATGCCGACGCTGCCCGAACGCAGTCACCTTTTCCAAAATCGGAATGGTCGTTTGTTGTAAAAGTGATTCCAACATGAGAAATCATCCTGAATGAAATGAAAACGAGAGACACGACAGACTCAACTTATTGACTTCGATCAAATCGAGTACTGACGGGTGGTTGAGTATACGCATCCTGTAAATGAATGGTGCTGGAAACGGCTTCCAACTGTGACTGTGTTGCATCCCGCTTATGTTGAAGTTGTGATGTGCATCTCTGTTCGAGGTCCATCAATTGTGCCAAAATTTCTTCTGAAAGGGCAAGCCATTGGTCACATTCATTGCGATGAGCCATCGAAATGGAATCCCGCATCTTTTTCCACTGTTCCAACAATGGCGGGTCGGTTTGAGAGATCGCTTGCAACTCATCGAGAACGGTCTGCTTTCGCAGTAACAGCTCAATTAAACCGCTAAATTCTCCTTCTTCGATCAGTAATTGCTGTTTGGTGGATAACTCTAACAGCAGCCGGGCGTATTCGTGCCGGCGTTGAAATAACCCGCGAAATTCTTCGCCACTTACCACCGCAGTTTCTCCCGTGTAAACCCGAAGAGAAGGTGCATTCGTGATTTGTTCTTTGAACGAATTTGACATATCTGAAATCTTTATTCAATGAAAATAGAATTATTGAACGACCTGCGGGTCTAACGCAAGGTCGTATAATTTGACATATTGCGCGAGCAATTGTTCCCACTGTTTTTTGTTAAAGTTGGTCGATGATTGAGAGAAGGGTTCTTCGATTTGACTCAAAATAACACGAGCCTGTTCCAACTGCCTGCGTGCCTCAGCTTCGGCTCCCAGTTGTCGGTAACATTCTGCAATTCGAAAATAAGCAATCAGTACAGCCGGGTCGCCAGAAAAATGGAAAGCAGCATTGCTGTAATCATCAATCGCTTTGCGGTAAGCATCGCCCGATTCATCATAAGGGCCAAGTTCATACTGAATGTGAGCCGGTTCAAAGTAAGCATCGCGAACAAACTGCCTGGTTAAGGCATTAAGCTGATTTCTTTCTTCCCTGGCTGCCAATTGGTCTCTCAAAATCCTGAACTGTAATTTTGATCGCTCGAGAAGTGATTGGATTTCCTTCAATAATTCGTTACGAGTATTCTCGGTGGTCGCTACACTTTTACTTTTCAGTTGTTCAACAGGCTTGCTCGCACGGTATCTTAACCCCTTGGCTAATAACCAGCGTGCTTCTTGAGAACGGGGATGGTCAGGAATTCTTCGGACAAACTCATCGAGCCAGCGGATCGCATCGTCAACATGCTCAAAGTGATTGGGGGCCTGCGGTTGTTTCTGCGTTTCTGTTTCAAGTTTCTGTTTCAGCAAGATATAAGGCCGTGTGTCGGAAGTATTAAACAACACCTGCCCGAGAGCAAACATGGCTGATTGCCATTCGGTTGCTCTCGGAGTCAACGGACTTTGTGTCACGAGCGAATGCCAGATTTCAATAGCCCGATCAGTTTGATCCTCTTCCAGATAAGCCTGTCCCAGCAATAATTGAGCATCGTAAATTGATTGATCTTTGGGATACTTTTTAATCAAATCTTCAAGTATCGAAATTGCTTCTGCGGTCCGATCCTTTTCAGATAAAGGGTCCAGATCAATCAGTGTGCGTGCCTTCATTATTAACGCCTGCGGGAGTCCAACACGAGGATTGGTCGCGATGTATTTTTTAATCATCAAAAGTGCATTTTTGTGATCGCTGCCATGGCGATACAACTGGCCCGCTTCCCAAAGTGTCTCTGCGTAGTCGTCTGAAGATTGAGAACTACTCGCCAGGCGAGCATAAGCATTTCCTGCCCGTTTCCAATGGTCACTCACAAGAAGACGCATTTCCGGGTCTGCCTGCTTGCCTTCGTGTTCCATTTCCTTCTGAATAATTTCAGCCCGCTTACGATTGACCAGTGCAGAAAGTTGATTGGCAAATTCTGGAGTAAACAAAGGGACCATGTGATCGGCAAGCTCCATCGAAAAACGATAATGTTCGTATCGCTGTGAAGCTCCCCAGTCATCCCAGGCTGCTTTGATAATCAATCGAGCCTTTTTCAGATCAATCCAACGATTTGTGAACGACTCGGTGGAATCAACAAGTGATAACGCCCGCAGGTAGAAAACGAGAGCATCTTCGTGCAATCCACGTTTTCTCGCCAATTCGCCAGCATAAAGATTAGCAGGAAAGCAAACTTCCGAATCGGTCACTAAGGCGGCTTTTTCCAGGTGGTCGATAGCTTGATCAATCTTTTTTTCGTGTGAATAAGTTAACCCGATGATGTATTGCCCCTGCAAAATAGTTTTTTGTTCCAGACCGGATTTTACTGAGATTAATTTTTGCAGAATCTCTCGAGATTTTTTCGCATCACCACGATCAAGGATAATCATGGCCCGAAGAAGTTCTTCGCTATCGGCTAAAGAAATTTTCACGTCTTCTGCAAGAGTGTTGTCTTGCAAATGGGCTTTAATATTTTGCAAGGCAAGTTCTGCCTGATCAAGCTTTTTATCTTGCCGATAAAGCTCAGCAATATACATCAATGCTTCAACAATTTCTGTCTCTGCCAAAGGCTGTTTTTTGATTTCAGGATCAACAATACTTTCTAGCCGGGCAATGATTTTACGCCTTTTTGTCTGCTCTTCCAGAATATTCGTTTGATGCAGCAACGAAGCTTTCATCACGTTAGAATCGACGTAGCACTTCCCCAGCATGAGCATCGTATGTGCTCTGCGTTGTTCAGATTGAGTATACGCCAATTCTAACTTTTCTCGAGCATCGTAAAGACGCCCCAGGTAGTAATAACAGGCTCCCAGTGAATAGGACCATTCCGAACGGAGTTCCATTTTGATTGTCTTTAGATTTGCTTGCTCAAGATATCGCCTGGCAAGTTCAAAACCTTGAGCAGCCACATTCCTGTTCATAATCGGCGATTCTTTGACGTCCTTTTCCGCTTTCCGGAAATGTGCCACACCGACGATGAACTCTAAAGAACCACCAATTCCCGGTTCACTCACTTGCGATTTCAGCAACTTCATTGCTTGAAGATAAGCTGTTTTTGTCCGCCCAGCTTCGAGCAGTTCAATCGCTTCATCAGTCTGCTGAAGTGGCGTCGGTTGCGGCTCTTTGATCATCAACCAAATTCCACACGGAAAAGCAATACCTAAAGCAAGGCTGATCATCAACAGTGGATAGAACCCAAGCGAATCCACCTGTTGAGAAACATCAACAGCAGCATTATTTGATTCAGAATCGTTTTCCGTAGCCTTGGCCATTGTTTATCTGGTTTGCAGAAGAAACCATCGTAGAAGGGAGAATAGAGGGAGGGGGGTTAACAGGTCGGTGTGGATACCGACTTGTTCGTGTTTGCATGTATCAGTTGAAAGCATTTTTTGTCAAGCCCAGCAGAGAAATTGCAATATTTCCCTCACCAGCCTGACACAAACAGATCATTCGACCAACGGCAAGCTGGTCGCGACCGTGTCAAGAATATGTGTAACATTTACATTTAAGTCGTGCCGAAATCGAACAGAAAAAGCGAAAAAACAAGTGTTATGATTCCTAAGAAATTTCGCTAGTCAATTCATTTTATTGATCTTGCCCTGTTAGTTAGAAAAGCATACATTAGCGGTCCTTCCAAAATCAATTTCGATCGGCTGCAAGGCAGTCCGACCAGTTTTTGCTACTTTCCGGAGTTCTTCCATGGAAAACAAATCTCCCATCAATCCACAACCATCACAGAATCAGGAACCAGAAATTGCTTCACAGGAAGTAATTCCCAAACGGCGTCTGGGGCGCGGATTAAATGCGTTACTGGGCGGCGGCGGTCCTGCGAATGAACCTTATGCAGAATCTTCAGAACTCAGACTGCATACGGAAGAAGAATCTGATAAAGGTGATGGTTTACTGGAAATTTCATTGGAAAGAATTCAACGCAATGCGAACCAGCCTCGTCAGCATTTCGATAAGCAATCGCTGGAAGAATTGGCGGACAGCATTCGCAAACATGGTATTTTGCAGCCTGTTTTGGTGCGAGAGCTTGGCGAAAATTACGAATTGATTGCAGGGGAACGGCGCTGGCTTGCTGCTAAACAAGCTGGCCTGAAACAGGTTCCAACGCGAGTTGTCGATGTAATTGATCAGATTGCCTGCGAATTTTCTTTTGAGGAAAACCTGAAACGTAAAGATTTAGGAGTCCTCGAAAAAGCACAGGCGTTTCGAAATTATATCGATTTGTTTGAAAGTAGTCCCGAGGAATTGGGTAAGCAGTTGAGTATGAGTCGTTCCGCGGTCGTCAACACACTGCGATTGCTGGACCTGCCTGTCCCGATCAAAAACAAACTCCAGGAAGAAAAACTGACCGCTGGACACGCGCGAGCATTGCTTTCCCTGAAAGAAGAATCGCAACAACTGGACTTGGCAGAGCGAATTACAAAAGAACAACTTTCGGTTCGCAAAACAGAAGCAGCCGTCAAGGAATTGCTCGGGCGAACAGAAACTGTTCCGATGAAAAAGCCCGGAAAATCGGAAAAGCCAGAATTGAGCAATCACCTGAAATCACTTCAGGATCAATTCCGCGAGGCAGTCGGTTTGAAAGTCGAATTCAAATTGAAAAGCAAAGATTCCGGTCAGGTCATCCTGCACTTCGCCAATCACGACGACTTTGAACGCATCACCCAATTAATGCGTAACGCGAACTCCAAGGCTGCCTGAAAAGTTTCACTGCGGACGCTGCCTGGCTTGTAAAGATAGTCAAGAACCGTGGCACCCAACAGCGAACCTCCATTTATTCATAAAAATTCCCTACTGCTACTGGACGGAGGGTAGACATTCTTGTCTGCCTGTAAGTAAGGCATGCTCAAACGAGACAGACAGGAATGTCTGTGCTCCTTTTGAATCAATAGAGGTTCCCATAACAAGTCAGACACTGGCAAATAAAATCAACTGCCGCTACGTCGTTGAGTGAATGTTTTCTTGTTAGATGTAGGCGCTTTCCCCGTATTTTTCGCCGAAGATGTCATAAATTTCGCTTTGCTATTAGCTGATTTTTTCACATCTTTGGTTGTTTTTTCTTCGGCTCGCCTTTTTTCGGCCGCAGCCAATTTTTCCTTGGCGACTCGCCGTTCGCGATCCTTCTTTTTTTGTTGCTGCTTGTTTTTGGCCATCTGCCATTTCTCCTGATAGTGAATGCGCAAACTCAATTTCTTTTTGAAAAGCCCACGCTCGTTTCGTGATATTGTGATTGCTCTGATTCTACTGAAATAATGACTTCTTGAAAAGAAGCTGCGAGCTTCGAAACGATACGGTTGAAAGATTTCTTTGATCAGTGATTATTGATATTCCTGTTGACGTCAATAATTTTATTCGATGAGGCATCATTATTCTGGCTTGGAATTTGACCAGCAAAGATTTCTGGTAATAATACGGAGTGAGGAATATTTATGAACTTAACGCCTTGTTGACGTTTTAGGGTGCTTCTATTAATTCAAAAGGAGTACAGACATTCCTGTCTGTCTCGTTTGAGCTTGGCTTGTTATAGGCAGACAAGAATGTCTACCCTCCGTTCAATAGGAATTTTTGAATAAATAGAGGTGTCCTTTACACTCTCATGCTTATCGCGCATTTCAGATGGCTTGATTAACTGCAAAAGTTGCAGTCAATGGTAATGCTTTTCGGGGAACGCGACGAGTTTTTTTCCTTGGTCTGCCTCGAACAGTTGTGTCATTTTTGACGGAACGTGGCATTGCTCCGGGGAACCCCTGCCTGTGAACGTCCGTTTCACTTCAGTTAATTACCTCAATTCAAACCCATGAATTGAGTTTTTATTCGCCTTGGTCTGATTATGTCAGCTAAGATTCTTCTATCATTGGCACTTAAATACCAAGCCGATGGAAGTTACGGACCAAACTGCTCTCAAAAACTACACCACGTATCCTACCTTCGAAGAGACAAACTTGAAAACGATTGAAATTCAAACAATTGCTGGCCCGGTAACAGGTAAAATAACTCCCCCCGGCTCAAAAAGTATCACTAACCGAGCACTGATTATTGCTGCCCTGGCTCACGGGAAAACCGTACTCAGAAATACTTTGGAAAGCAACGACACTTTCGTAATGCTTGATAGCCTCCAGCGACTTAACATCGAATGGAGTAAAGACGAACAGGGGACCGTTTCCATCACCGGCTGTCGTGGAAAAATTCCGGCATCCGGGGCAGAACTTTGGCTCGAGAACAGCGGGACAAGTATTCGCTTTCTCACCGCGATGTGCGCTCTTGGAGTTGGAGGTTACGAACTGGACGGCAACTCTCGCATGAGACAACGGCCCATCATCCATCTGGTTAAAGCCTTGCGTGAATTAAAGGTGGATGTGCACTGCCTGCACAATACAGATAGCCCGCCAATTCTTGTCAATTCGATTGGTTTTCCAGGGGGAAAGGTACATATTGCGGGGAGTCTTTCGAGTCAGTATCTCAGCGCCTTGTTGATGGTTGCTCCGTATGCAGCTTCTCCACTGGAAATTATTGTCGAAGGGGAGCTTGTTTCGAAGCCTTATATCGAATTAACGCTGAGCCTGATGGAGAGCTTCGGCGTCAGCGTGCAAAATGATCAGATGCAACGCTTTCGAGTCACGCCCCAAATGTATTGTGCCAAAGACTATACGGTCGAACCAGATGCTTCTGCTGCCAGTTATTTCTTTGCAGCCGCTGCGATAACCGGCGGCTCGGTGACGATTCCTAACTTGCATAAAAAAGCACTTCAGGGAGACATTAAATTTGTCGATGCGCTCGCACTGATGGGATGCACCATCGAGTGGGGTGATAACTATGTGAAGGTAACCGGGGGCGAACTTCGTGGGATCGATATCGACATGAACGCGATCAGTGATACGGCTCAAACGTTGGCTGCAGTCGCTGTTTTTGCCAACGGTCCGACCCGGGTTCGCAATGTTGAGCATATGCGATTCAAAGAAACCGACCGCATTGCAGCGGTAGTTACCGAACTAAAAAAACTGGGCATCAAAGCAGAAGAACACCCGGACGGCTACACGATTCACCCAGGACCGATGACCCCCGCCAGTATCAAAACTTATGACGACCACCGCATGGCGATGAGCTTCAGTCTCATCGGCCTGAAAACGCCAGGCATTGTTATTGAAGATCCTGACTGTACCGCTAAAACATACCCGCATTTCTTCGACGATCTTGCTAAACTATGCAAAAATTAAGGTAACGATTTAGACCCGAAGCATGGTTAGTTTTAGCAGATCAACGAAATTGCATGAAAAAACAACAAAAGCGTAAGCCCAAAAAGATACCCGCCGGCTCTAACCCGGTCACAGCCAGGCAGTGGGCGTTTTTCTTTGTTGAACAATGGCGTTCAAAAGATAAACTGGTCCGCGACCAGCTGATAGCCGCCGGGAGTGATCGCTCCGAGCAACATCAAGGGGCCAAATATGCAGAGCGGCTTATTTTACGGATCGGAATTATCGATATCGTTCTTGCAGAATGCGTTTCCCGCCCACGTGATCGCGTCGAACTTACCTTATGGACATTGCTTCAATTAGGAGCAGCCGAATTATTGTTCGGCCCTGTTAAATCCCATCATGCTGCCATTTCCGAAACCGTTGAGCTGTGTCGATTCGCAGGGCATCCGGAATGGACCGGCTTTCTTAACGGTGTTTTGCGAGGTGTCCAGCGGCTCCTTGATGATGAAACGCATGACGAAGCAGAAGCGAACCGCTATCCCGCGGCTGATCGGGAATATCGCTCACTGAAGAAAAAAATATTTCCCAATCCAAACAGAAGACTTCGCGATTATCTTTCGCATGCCTTCAGTTTGCCTGGCTTTCTTATCAGTCAATGGGAAAAAACGTTCTCGCAGGAAGAACTTTTTGAAATTGCGTGGGCATCTCTGGTTCCTCCCCCGATGACCGTTCGCATTTCTCGAATGCTGATTGAACCTGAAAAGTGGATCGCAAAATGTGAAGAGCAAGACATTAAGGTAGAAGCTGGAGATTATCCGGAAGCTGTCCGCTTGAAGCAATCGATTCGCCTCAGTGATCTTCCCGGTTTTCATGAAGGGGAATTTGTTATTCAAGATGAGACAGCCATGCACGCTGTTCGATTGTTAAACCCGTACCCCAAACAGAATGTTCTCGATTTATGTGCGGGCCCAGGAACGAAAACAACACAACTGGCCGAGTTAATGCTCAATCAGGGAAACATTGTTGCAGCCGAAGTGGTCGAGCACCGTTTGAAACAAGTACGGGAAAATGCAGAGCGGTTAGGCTACGAATGTATCGAAACATTATTAATTGATCGGCACGAACCAGAAATAGATGGCGGACCGTTCGATGCCATCCTGGTCGATGCACCATGCAGCAACACAGGAGTGCTTGGCAAACGCGTTGAAGCACGCTGGCGGTACTGTGATAACGAAGTTCGTGAATTGAACGAAATTCAACTGCACCTACTGGATGTTGCCGCCAGGGAACTTGAGCAAGACGGACGCATCGTCTATTCCACATGTAGTATCGATTCGCGAGAAAACGAACAACTCATTCAAACCTGGCTCGAATTGCATCCCGAGTTTATTTGCAGCGAAATGAAAACGATCCTGCCCAACGCCACGCACGACGGCGGCTTCTCTGCTCTGCTATTTCGTAAAGATTCAGCAGAAGATAAACAAACCACAGATGCTCCCAGTTCGTAAAATTTGATGTAACTATTCAGTGAAGGGCGATCTTGCAGGAATTCAAGTTGTTCGTGATAATGATACTACCGTCTGGTTCTTACCAGCGTTCAACCGGACCATTGGGAACTTTGATCAACGCTGTTGCGGTTGTTGAGGTTCGTTGCCCGTGCCGCTGTTGTATTTCCTGGACAATCTCCTGAAACATTTTTTCTGATTCGAGGCGTCTTAAACGATCTTCCAGGTCTTCGGGAATGCCGAGTCTTGCTCCGTACCAGCCTGCAAATTTTCGGAACAGAATCGTTGTATATTCGCCATGCTCCTGAAGCATTAAATTAAAATGTCTGCACAAAAAGGTGATTTGTTCTTTGACGGTTGGTTCCGTTGGTGTCTCTTGATGATGGTACTGCTTCAGTTTTCGAAAGAGCCAGGGATCGAGCATCGCGCCACGTCCGATGGCAATCGCCTGGCATCCGGTGAATTGTCTCATCGCGATTGCATCTTCAAACGTGCGAACATCTCCATTGCCGATGATGGGAATATGATCGACCGCTTCCACAACCTGTTTGATCCCTTCAAGATTAACCTTACCATGAAAACCCTGCTGGCGTGTGCGACCATGAATGGTGATACCAGCCACCCCGACTTGCTCAAATGCTTTCGCCAGCAAAGGGGCAGTCATTTGTTCTGCGTTCCAGCCAAGCCGCATTTTTACGGTTACCGGAAGTGAGACGGCTTCCACTACCGCGGCCACCATTGCTGTAGCAGAATCGCAATCACACATCAAACGGGCACCGCCACCAGAGCTGTTAACCTTTCCCATCGGGCAGCCCATATTGATGTCGATTCCCTGATAGCCCAAATTTTCAAGCATAATTGCCGCCCGTGTAAGATCCGAAATTTTGCTTCCGAATATCTGAACAGACAGTGGTTGGTCTTGCTCAGAAGTTTTAATCAGCTCTCGCGATTTACGCCCCCCCGAAATGAGTTGAGCTGCCAGAATAAGATCGGTTGTTGCCAGTCCAATTCCTCCCAGTTCCCTTAATGCGGTTCGTAGCGGAAGGTGCGTGTATCCTGCCAGCGGAGCAAGAAAATAACGTGAGGGGAGAGTTCTCGAGCCAAGGGATATTCCCTTTTCTTCCTGCAAGTTTTCACCAGGTGGGTTTTCAGGGGAAATGCAATTGTACTTTTTACAATCATGCGATTCAGTTTGCTGAGAGTTTATCACTTTGGAATCCAGCCCAATCTGTTCGTTCATATTCCTCTGTTGAAGAATTCTTTATTCTGGTATATTTCAGCTCTCTACAAGCAAGCTTCCCGTACAAGCATCGTATTGAGTGCAATGAAAATTTTAGCGATGAAATCGAAATTAGCAAAGTGGTTCGTTTTGCGATCACTATTTATGTCGATGTTCTGCCTTTCTTGCACGGGCTGCGTTACTCCGTGGAACACTCAAATGCCTAGTCCATACGCAATGGACCCACGGGTTGAAAACGAGCGAATTAAGCAATTCGATCCCTTCGCAATGGACGATTTAGGCCCAAAAACAGACACCCGCCAGCGAGATTATGATCAGCCTCGCAGTAGAGTTCGGCGATCTAAAGAAGCTGAGTTTTTTCAAGGCAGACCCACGCCCGGAGTTATGCACGCACCGCTGGACCCTCGAACTTCCGCTCGTTCAAAACAGTATCGCCAAGCGGTTCCGTTTTAGAAGGTGTTTTCAAATTGTCTTCAGGTATTCCAGCACGGCTTGCTTTTCTTGCTCGTTGAGGTCATTCGGGTAAGTGTGACCGCTGTTTTTCTTGCCGAATTTATTGGTGTTGAAATAGGTTCTTTTCTCAGCAGGGTCTTCAATACCGCGAGGAACCTTTTCGAAGGTTTTGGTTTCGAGGCCAACTTTTTTCTGATCGTAACCATTTTCTGTTCGCTGCCAGACGGTCGGTCGCTTTTCAGGATGCAGAACGTGCCACAGTGTCGGGACCGAACCATTATGAAAATAGGGAGCCGTTGCCCAGATACCATCCAACGGCGGAGCGACATATCCTTTGGGATCGGTAATCGTATTCAATTTTCCATATTCTCCCACCCAGCTATTTTTGAGTCCTTCCCGATAGCGAACCGGCAACGCCCGTAAGCGGACCGGGTCTGTTCCAATTTCGTCAATAGGAATCGTTCGTTCGGGGTAACGTTCCTTGCCGCCGTAAGTGCCGTGACATTGAACACAATGATTATTGAAAACTTCTTTCCCACGCAAAGCAAGTTTCTGATTAACAGCAAAGGGATAGGCTGGCGGTTCCAACGATTCGATGTACGCGGAAATATCCTTAAAGTTATTTTCAAAGCTGCGGTATTTTTCTGAACTGTTACTACGGATTAATGTGAATGACATCAACACGCGATGATTTTTTTCGGCAAAGCCATCGATATAGATCTGCTTTTTCTTCTTGTAATGCCACCAGGCAGGAGTATCCATATCGTGATGGAGTAAAGTCGGAATTGTCACATTCGTAACAACATTCATTTCTGCATCGCGAAAGGTGCCCAGGGCAACGCCAAAGATGACAGCGTTGGTCGTTCCGATGGTTCCTCCCAGCGGAAAGAAAACCGACGCAATTTCTTTGGTCGTTAACTGTTTCCCCAATTGCGGCTTGATCGTTCGCGTTTCTTCCAGCAATGTCTGCATCGCAAAAAGAGAGTTCGGCACACCCGGTATCATTTTACCCGCGACTTTTCCCGAGTGACACGAATGGCAATTCATCACCCAACCGCCTTGCTTTGTTACCAAATACTGAAGCGGTTTCCCTGACGAATCGTTTAATCGCTTGGTCAATCCGTATCTTGAAAAAGCGATCTGGCGTCGTTGTTGTGATGTTGCATTCTTGGCTTGCGTTCTTAATGGCTCGGGCCAGATTTTCCAGATTTCATCAAACGTTTCCTGATCGAAATCAGCATTGATGAACGGCTTATTCAGAAGCAGCCATTCGCCCCGCTGGGCGGCTGTCAATCCTGCAGGAGGTTCCTGAGCATTCAGCGAATTAGTCAAACCAGCAATAGCAAGCAGCAGAAAACAGATGATGCGAATCATGCAACCAACTCCAGTTATCAAAGGCTCTTTGAAACAAGAACACTCAGCATAACACAGCAGATCAGGCAATCAACAAATTAACTTGTTATTCTTGTTCGAAGCTGAAAAAGATAAAGCAGCATCAGTGGCATTTATTCGAAAGTGAATAGCGATTGCGATTTCACGATCGCGCATTCTTCCGGATAAAGATGGAAAGCATGGACATTCAGAGAATCGGTCTGGGCATCAATACGGATGAAATTCAAGCCAGAAGAACTGTTGAAATTGCTCCCTTCATCGAGATGGGAAAGCGTCGCTGAGATCGCATCTTTCCAATATTCCTGCTCTAACTGGTGGTAAATATCGGGCGCGAGGTATTCGCATTCAAAACAAATCGACAGATTGATCCCGCCCTCTAGTTGGTAATTCAGGCTGCGATTGCTTTCGATCGCATACAGGCAAAGCCTTTTAATGCGTGGCAGTACCGATTGCTTGCAGTCGAGAACTTCGGTCACAAAATGATCGCCACGTCGAAATTCGACCACATGACCACACGAAGTAATTTGGGCTGCTGCCCGGTAAGATTTGCTGTGATGCTCAAAGCTTTCGCATGTTTCAAAAAGTTCTGGGTGAAGTGTGCGTGCAAAAAGTGAAACAGCCAGGTCCGTTGTTTCCGGACGCGAAATCGAATACTTCATGGTCAGCCCGAATAAATCCAAGAAATGGTAATTTGAATAAGTGAAATACTCAATAAGAAATTATTAAGATTCGGCAATCTTATTCACAACTTGTTTTCGTTGGAAGTCTCTTTTGTGCAGAAAAAAGACATCTTAAAAGAAACATTATTTCCTATAAAATTACTTGACAAAGCTATTTCGAACCTGTCTTGCATTGCAGAGCCATCGCGTTTCAATCCTCTTGCATAAAAACAGCAGGATGTTTTCAGGCGAGCCGGGGCAGTGATGCCACTGGTAACAATCGAGTCTCAACTGCACCCCGAAAATACAATAGCAGAGTAACCCGGGGGGTAACACCCCCGGCTCGCCTGAAACTTGTTTGGTTCCGGTTTTACGGGGGAGATGGAGAGAATAAAAAAAGCGGGCAATCATATTGCCCGCTTCTTTTCTCTGGTATGTTTCTGCACCTAAATGAAACAGAGCTTATGCTGCTCTGCCAGTCACAAAGGAAAGCAATTCCGGGGCTGGTTCTTTGCAAGACTCCATGAAGGAATCGATCACCTGCATGTCGAGAGCTGATGCCGATTCATTTTCAGGATGAAACTGCACGCCGAGGCAGTACCAATCATCATCCATTGTTTCATAGGCTTCGATCACACCATCAGGAGTTGTCGCCCCCACCTTAAATGGCGGGGCAAGTTGATCAACAGCCATGTGATGATCGCTGTTAACACGAATTTCACCCGGCCCATAAATGTCGTCCATCCGGGTACCCGGGACGATGTCTAACACGTGCCGTAATGTGTTTTCGACACTGTCGCGATGTTGCAGCGCTCGCGGATATGCTTCCACTAAATCGGTGTGAAGTGTTCCACCGCAAACCACGTTCATCAGTTGCATGCCACCGCCAATCGCAAGGACTGGAATTTTCAAATCGTAAGCCATCTTTGCCAGACGACGATCAAAATCTTCGCGACGCTGGGGCATGACACGAGTCGCAGGATGAGTTTCAATACCCATTTTCTTCGGATCATAATCCAACTTGCAGCCACCAATCACCACGCCATCGACCATATTAAGAAACTGCTTCAAATCGTTATCTTCCGCATAAGGGGGGGCGATAATCGGAATGCCACCTCCTGCAGAAATCGTGTCGTAATAGCCGGAGTTAATCCAACTTAAAGCAACTGTTTCGTTGCGGCCTGGTCGAAAATCGCAATTAACTCCAATAATCGGCTTCCCTGTCATCCCAAACTCTCCTTCCGTGAATTGTTGAAAATCGACAACTCTTACTCCAGAAATCACCTGATAGATTCAGCATTCTGATTCAAGAATTGCAAACTGAGAACTGGTATCAATGCCGGGCAATCGGTGTATCAATTTTATTTGGCGAACAGACAATGATCGCGAAATTTGATATTGGAAAGCAGGAGGGGATTGCCAGACAAACCAGAAATAATCCCACTGGGGGATTTCAGATGTCATCAACGACACACGCAGGCTCAACCGATTCCACATGCTACTAAGATGTGAAGCAGGGAGGGAATTTTGAAACGTGGGACCGATTCCATTCAGTCGCATCGAGTGGCCCTTGTCATCCATGACACCGTAAGCCTTCGCAGGTTAACCGCATTACAAGCGGTTCAGGTCAAGATCAATCCTGCGAAGAGGGACCGTTTTATAAAGCTGAACCGCATCTGTAAAGCATTTCGCTCATTTTGCGGAAATTAAATGCTCAGCCACTAGATATGGTATGTCGACCACTGAAATGGAACAACAACCCAAATGAGGAACCTCACACGCAGATGTAGGATGGCGTACTTGCACCCATCAAATACGATTTCCATTCCATTGGCCTGCTGCCGGTGAAGCAGTTGCGAAAAAATGGTTTCGACTCTTTTACATCATTGAGCATCACTCGGCAGGCGAAGAAGGGTGCAAGCACGCCATCCTACAATGAATTGAAAATCCGAAGGTTTGATGGAATCATTTTATTTGTGTTTATTCGCGTTCATTCGTGGTTCAATTTCTTGTTTTATTTTTGTTGTTTGGTTCCGGCTATGCCGGGTTAGGGTTCCATGGGATTGAAAATCTGGGATACTTGGTGTTCACATTCAATCCCGTTATCAAAATCTAATAAAAGCTGGACACACTCCAGCTGACTCCCCTTTCAAATCAACATCTTTCGGATTCCTCCTGCATGGATAATCAAAATTCGGAAACAGAGCCGGACAAGCAAGTTGAGCAAGCTAATTCTGATGAGCAGATGACAGATAAAACGGGCAGGGTTTTGCTGACGCGTAACGATCAGAAAATTGTGGCTGCGGTTTGTCTGTTTCTGCTTCTATGGGCAGGCTGGCGTTGGGTCGATCTTTCCCGCTGGGGGAACGAAGAGATTGAAATACATAACCTGAATGCCATGAAGACTTCTTATTTAATCGATATCAATGATGCGAACTGGCTTGAGTACGCGATGCTGGATGGAATTGGAGAAGTGCTTGCCAAACGAATTATTGAATACCGCGATGAACAGGGTCCGTTCGCTTCGGTACAAGATTTGAGAAACGTGAAAGGGATCGGGAAGAAAACGTTCAAAAAAATCGAGCCGCATCTGGTGCTGCGGAAACCTTCAGGAAAACTAAACAGTAAAATCCGAGAGTAGTTGCATGAGTGATGCCCAACAGACCTGGGTGCAGAACGTTATTTGTAAGTTGGGGTTTGTGTTGTAGAATGTTGGTGAGGAGATCGGCGGTCTGTTTTGACGTAACTCTAATCAATCACGGGTGATGCAAAAATACAATTGACTAACCAGAGCTTGGAGAAAAACAAGCGAACTCGCTGGAAAAAGAGAATAAATACACGGAAGCTGAAACGACGTCGTGGAATTGGAACCGGAGCAGGACGTCTGCTCGGAAAACCTTGACTCAGCGTAACCGAAAGAAAAAATCCTCAGCCTTCCATCCAGGAATACTACTCGTGTGTGTCCCGATGTTCACTCTCGCTGCCAGGGGTTTTACTTTATTCTCCCGTTATTACTATTTTTATGTAGACAGGCGAGACTGTTTCACGTTTCAATTGGGAGGAGTGTTTTTTATTTATGCAGCATTTTAAAAGAGTCCTCTTTCACTTGCCGGGTACTTCATATTTGCAAAAGTGATTTTATGTTGGTAGACTAAAACTACGTAGGGCTTGCTGTTGTGGATCGTTGCAGTGTAAGTAAATGCGGTGTGAGTAAATGGCAGGGCGAGGGCGATTAAACAGATTGTTGACCGTGTAAAACTGGAAGTATTAAAAAAGATAACTCTGGAGAGAAAAGATGCCTGCACTTCAAGTAAGAAAACAATACCATCGCCAGGGGTTCACGCTGATTGAATTGCTTGTCGTGATTGCGATTATCTCTATCCTTGCCGCGCTCCTGCTCCCCGCAGTCCAACGCGCCCGCGAAGCAGCACGGCGGTCTTCGTGTATTAACAATCTGAAGCAGTTGGCATTGGCCGCCCATAATTACGCCGATGCCCACGGCACCTTCCCTTCCGGTTATATCCGACCGCCAGTTGGTGACGTCAACAACAATGGAATTCTGGATATTAACGAAGATGTTGACGGAGATGGATTCATTGATGGGACAAACCTTAATTATGTTGCATTGGAGGCTCAATTCAATCTGAGTCTCCCCATAACTTTTAACGAACCAGCCATTTTTAACCTCGATGGCAGGCCGAACTATCAAGTGACACGATGGAATATCGATAATATGTGGAGTTGGCAGGCGTTAATGCTTGCCCAGGTAGAAGCAGATGTCAAAACGGGCATCGATACCCGGAACTTCAAAATTGGTCCTGCTGGTGGGCCGAATGCCAACAATATTGCTGGAATTAAAATTGAGTTGGGCAGCTATGTTTGTCCCAGTGCGGTACTCCCTACCACCCGTCCACAAGGTTTTGCTTTTTCTACATATCGCGGTGTTGCTGGGCGTGGCAATGCACCAAGTTCTTCTGGAGGACCAATAAATAATGGAGTGCTGTATCGCAACAGTGCGGTTTCCTTCCGTGATGTTCCTGATGGAACCTCGAACACGCTGTTTATGGGTGATTCTCTATTTGGCTTCTGGGGAGATGGGCTAAGTTGTTGCACCTTCAACACTCACCAAAGCGATAATAGTTCCAGGCCTTTTGATGACATTTTGGCAGGCACTGGTCCTTCCTCTACAGGTGGCGGGAATGAAGTTTTCACCTTTGGAAGTTTTCACGATGGCATCGTAATTTTTGCAATGGTCGATGGCTCCGTCCAGTCGATAAGCAAAACGATAGATAAAGCAACTCTCGGTAATCTCTCAACACGCAACGGCGGGGAACGGATTGATAACTTTTAGAGTTGTATAAAAACGTAGGGTCCGCTATTGCTGACCAGGCATTGCCTTGCGATTCGCCTCATCGTCAAAAAATAGACCGTAAAAAAAGAGCACACCAAGTTAATTGGTGTGCTCTTTTTGTTTACCGTCGTATTGAATCTGACCTTAACGGGGGCGATTCATTTTTTCGCGGCGTTCTGCTCGTCGGCGAGCCCGGCGGGCCGTTTCACTCGGCTTTTCGAAATACTCCCGGCGACGCATTTCCTTCTTAATTCCGCTATGTTCAACCAGCTTACGGAAGCGTTTCACCGCATCATTCACCGATTCGCCATCACGAAGACGCAACTTTACCACGCAAATTCACCTCCCCTCAAGGGTCACAAAATTGATCATCTCTTCTTGATATCGAAACTTTCAATAGCTTCGATCAAGCGATTCTTGCCCAATTCCCTAATTAATGCAAGCTCCAACAGAGGTAACTGATCTTAAAATAACTCATTTCCAACAGTTTTCGCTACTCACATAAGGAAATATTGTTGTTTGTCTTGTATATTGGTCAGCAGTTAGGGCAGTGGTTAAGCAATTATTGACAGGGTTCGTATCGACAAAACAATAATTGTCGAGTCTTTGAACCGTAGGATGGCGTGCTTGCACCCATCAAATATGGTCTCCATTTAATAAAATCATTGCAGAGGAAAAACTATTCCGAATCTTTCTTGTTACTAAAAGTAACTCGGCATGCGAAGATGAGTGCAAGCACACCATCCTACAGAATACAGCCTGAACCACGACAGTACTGACGAATTTCTTCTGGGGAGAAAATATGAATATGAAACGACTGCTAAGCTTCTCAATCTGCTTCTCTATTCTGGCCAATTCAGGATTACTAATGGCTCAACAATTTCAGTTGAAGCGAATTCAATCTTCAGCAAAGCAGGGGCTATCCCAAGCGGTTGTTGTTGAAGGCGCAGAGTTGATTCATACCACACAACTTTTACCAACCAATTCACAAGGAGTCATTCAAGGGAACTCCACCGCTGAGCAAACCGCAGTTCTTTTGAAATCGTTGGATACAATCTTTGAAAAAACCGGGGCATCGAAAAGTAGTCTTGTCAAATTAAATATCTACCTGGCAACCGATTCTGACCGCTTGGTTGTCATCAGTAGTTTGAACCACTGGCTGAATGAAACGGATTTACCTGCTGTTTCTTTCGTACAAACACGCTTGCCAAACTTGAAGGCAAAAGTGGCGATAGATGCAATTATCGCTTCCCCAAAAACGGTCTTGCGAAAATGTTCTGATGTCAGCATCTTGCCGCGCGGCGATGTTGTCTATGTATCTGGTCAGGCAGAAAAAGGGGATCTGAAACAGGCAACAAAACAAACACTTGAAAGCCTGCTGCGTTCGATTCAGCAGATACAGTTAGATCGCAGCAATATTGTTGCGATCAAATGCTTCGTTTCCTCGATGGATCAAATTAGTATTGTTGATGACCAGATAGCAGAATTCTTTAAGGGCGAATCAACCCCTGCGGTTTCCCATGTGGAATGGATCGCAGGTTCAACACATCCGATTGAAATTGAAATGATCGCTTCGGCTCCTGCCAGCCAATCGGAACAAAGCGTGACTTATTTTACTCCCGAGGGAATGAAAACATCCCCCGTTTACAGCCGGGTGGCTCGCATTCATGGCAACAAACGAATTTACATTTCTGGATTGCAATCTTCCAAGCCGGGAAATGGCGAAGAACAAACCAAAGAGATCTTCAAAACTCTTGGCTCTTTACTGAAACAGACCGGTTCGGATTTCAAGCATCTCGCCAAGGCAACTTATTATGTTTCCGATAGTGATGCGAGTTCACAATTAAATAAACTTCGTCCACTGTTTTATGATCCGAAACGTCCCCCCGCTGCCTCCAAAGCAATGGTTAAAGGTGTCGGCATGCAAGTACGAAGTCTAAGTATCGATATCATCGCCACCCCGATTGCAAGAAACCGTGAATGACCAGTAAAGATAATTCGTAGGTTAGGCTTTCCAGCCTGACAATTTAATACGTATGATTTTCGAGAGAATTTCGAACTCTATGGTTAAATTAAAAGATGATTCTCTTGGACACCACATTCATCAGGCTGGAAAGCCTAACCTACGAAGCAGATCAACTAAAGGCTTAACAAAATGATAAATCGTCGGCATTTTTTGAGTACATCTGCGCTCGCAATGGGGGCAGGGGTTTCTGGTTTGCTGCAGGCAGGGTCTCGCCCGGTCATCACGAATCCGCGGGCAACCGATGGCGATAACTTGCACGAACCGAAGTGGGATGAAAAACTAACGCTGAGTGTCGGCATCAAAAAAGGTGACCTGCAAGGAAGCAACGACCGTGTGTTGCAGGCTGCGGTTGATTACCTGGCACGCATGGGCGGCGGAACGGTCAACATCCTTCCCGGGACTTACACGTTTCGTAATTCAGTCTTTCTGCCTTCAAGTGTTCGTCTTCTGGGAAGTGGTCCGGAAACAATTCTCACAAAAATTGCCTCGGAAACGATCAAGCTGGCTGATGATTCTGACTGGTACGATCAGGAAATAACGCTTGAAAAAGTCGCTGGCTTTCGTGTCGGAGATGGCGTTGTTCTGAAGACCAAAAACATAAGCACCGGCAGTACCGATGTCATTAAGCGAACGCTGATTGCACGTTCCGGGAATCGTTTCAAGCTGAGCGATGGAATTCGTAAGAATCTGTGGCTATCAGGAAATCCAACCTGTTCTTCGTTATTTCCATTATTGACGAGTGAACGAACAGCCGATGTGGTGATTGAAAATCTCGTTCTCGATGGTAACCGAAAAAACAATACCAATCTGAATGGCAACTACGGCGGCGCGATTTTTCTGCAAGACTGCAACCGCTACACATTCAAAAATGTGGAAGCCCGCAATTACAATGGCGATGGATTCAGTTTTCAGATATGTCACGATGTTGTTGTCGATAGTTGCCACAGCCACGATAATGCAGATTTAGGTGTGCATCCCGGCTCCGGTTCTCAACGCCCGATTCTTCGCAATAACAAGCTGGAACGCAACGGCATCGGCATCTTCTGGTGCTGGGGCGTGAAGTTCGGTTTGGCGGAAGGAAACACGATCATTGGAAATCGCAACTACGGGATTTCTATTGGACACAACGATACCGATAACATCATGCGGAACAATCATATTTCTGAGAGTGGAAAAGTCGGGATTCTCTTCCGCAATGATTCACGTGGCAACGATTTCTGGGCCAACCGAAATCTAATCGAAAAGAACATCATTGAAAACAGCGGTGGCGAGAACGGCATCGCCATTGATATCCAGGGAAAAACAAAAGACCTGCGAATTGTGAATAACCAACTTCGAGAATCAAGAGCAGCCAAAAAAAGAATCGGCATCCGTATCGCAGTAGAAGCAGGGAAAATTGAACTAATACAAAACAAGCTCGATGGTTTTGCACAAACTGTTGTCGATTTGCGAGAAGTTTAAATGTGATTTAACATACAGGTGAAGAATCTAAAAACTCACCGATTTCATAAACGTATCTAATATCTAAATAGAGAAGGTCACACCTAAGATGCCCCAGCCCAAGATTCTCGCATTCGCAGGAAGCACCCGAAAGCAATCTTTCAACAAGAAACTGGTTTGCGTTGCAGCAGATTTAGCCCGGCAAAACGGTGCCAAAGTCACCGTCATTGATCTGAACGATTTTCCATTGCCGCTATTTGATGAAGACTTGGAGGCCTCACAGGGGTTTCCCCAAAATGCCGATAAACTTTTTGAATTATTTAAATCACACGATGCCCTGTTGCTTTCTTCTCCAGAGTATAACAGTTCAATTTCAGCGGTCTTGAAGAATGCAATTGATTGGGTTTCTCGTCCACGTCCAGACGAAATTCGAATGGCAGCATTCGTAAATAAGATCGCAACACTGCTTAGTGCCTCGCCCGGTCAACTTGGTGGGCTGCGTGGACTTGTTCATGTTCGATCGATTTTAAGTAGTATCGGAGTACTTGTGCTTCCTGACCAGCTTACACTCAGCAATGCACATGAGGCGTTTGCAGAAGATGGATTGCTCATAGATAAGCAGACTCACAACCGCCTTGCCAGCGCGGTCAACAATCTGGTTTCAATAACAAGAAGACTTAAAGCTGAATCATGTGACACATAAGCATCCGTCAAATTAATTCGATGATTTATCATACTTCGTCAAGGAATTCGACGGCTGCATTCAGTATCCCGGCTCGTTATACCGACCTGGAAGGCCCGGGAACAATTCGAACCGGTCGGCGAATGCACTGGTGGGTTACCAGTATGGCTCCCAACATGAGGGCAAAGGCCAATCGTTCGGGGATCAATTCGAAAACGGAAATTCGTAAGTTGTGGAATGCGGGTGATTCAAAAAAATGGCTGAACTTATTGCCTTATCTGGAGTTGCCCCGCGAAGTGTTTGAAGATGAAACCGAAGCTGTTCATTATTGGCTGAACAATCCCCACACCGATCCCTGGAAGTTACAGGAAGGCGTGAAAGAGATTACGGTTCCCAACCTCGATATTATTGGCTGGTACGATCACTGCAACGGCGACTTGCTTTTGAATCGTAAAATGATGAGCGAAGCGAAAAGTGAAACAGCACGCCAAGGTTCGCGCACAATTATTGGCCCCTGGTCCCATGCAGGGCGTGGCAAAAGGCGTTATGGCAATATCGATTTTGGCCCGAACGCAGTATTGGACAGCGTGGCATTAGAAATCCGCTGGTTCGATTACTGGCTCAAAGGGAAGCAAAACGGAATCGACAAAACTGCTCCGTTGAGAATTTTTGTCATGGGAGATAACCAATGGCGAGACGAACAACATTGGCCACTAAAAAGAGCGACCGATAAAATTTTCTATCTGACCAGCAACTCTCACGCGAACACGCCAAGTGGCGATGGACAACTTATCGCCAGCAAACCGAAGCAGTGTGGAGACGATCATTTCATTTACGATCCCAATAATCCTGTCCCTTTGCTGCATGGGCCAGCTTTATTTACGATCCCGACTGACCAAAAACCCTTGGCAAAACGAAAGGACATTCTTGTCTATCAGACAGGAATCCTGGAGAAGCGAATTGAAGTCACCGGGAACCCCGTAGTCGAATTATTTGCTTCTTCTTCTGCCCCGGAGACAGACTTTTTTGTGAGGCTGATAGACGTTGCACCGGATGGTATTCAGCGAGATGTTTCGCTGGGAATGGTGCGAGCCAGATATCGAAACGGGTTAGACAAGCCGAGCTTGATCACGCCGGGCAAAGTTATCAAATACACAATCCGCATGAACCCCACTTCAAATGCGTTCCTGCCGGGACATCGCCTGCGTCTGGATATTACCAGCAGCGATTTCCCCAACTATGATCGCAACCACAACACAGCCAGCAATCAGAATGCCGATGCCACCTTAAAGACCGCTCGGCAGACAATTCACCATGGCGGTGTTTATGCTACACGTATTGTGTTACCGCAAGTGCCAAGCCAATAAAAAAATCCTGCAAACTCAACTGGGTGAGTTTGCAGGAAATATAACAATTATTTTGCAATCTACTGCTGTCGCCATGGAAACGAATCAATCAGAGATTTTTGGAGCGTTCATCAACCGGAACATCGCAAGCGATATCGCATTGGTTGTCGTCACAATCGTCAGTTTGATCTAACTCCGAAGAACCACGTGTATAAGCAGAAACCCCCTGTGTCCCCTGTTTTTCCCTAGAAAATCCGGTGTACCAATAGCTCTGATTTATATTGCCTGTTGCATCAGAAATATCATTTAATTCTGCAACCACAGCATGTTGAATTTCACTCAACCCTACAATCAAACCCAACACAAGCACTGTTGCGATAAGCACCAATTCTGTGGAGACGACAAACCCAGATTCCTCTTTCAATAAAACGCGTAACATTCTCTGTACTCCCGTTTACAAAACCACTCCGATCCTCCAAAAAGAAACGCACTAACAAATTCTCACAATAGTGCGATCTCAAAGTTTTCAAACAATATTGATAAAAAAAAACGAGCGAAAAAACTCTCACATGCGATTATTCACATGTTTTATCAAAGCTGCAATATCTGGACGAATAAATAGGACTATTTTTAAGGAATTAAAGTCAAGTCTTAAAGAAATAAATAGCATCTCTCCTTCCCGGCTCTGCGTAAAGCCCCTGTTCTGCCAGAAAATTGCTTTGCCTGTAGTTAACCTACCCAATGGCAACTCTCTTCACCGTCTCAGTCGCTCTCCAAAATTTTGGCAGAAAACCTCAGTTGATCTTGAATTTCTGATCAAACGAGCGTATACCTGTTTGTCTAACGCCTGCAAGGGCGTTTTTATAGACATCAAAAACTGGTAGGACCAGTTGGTCGAATTGTTAATATATAATCAAAGCAGGTGATTCAATGACAAAGAATATGATTGTCGCTCAGTCGGGCGGTCCTTCTGCGGTAATCAATAATACGCTGCGTGGTATTGTTGAAACAGCTCGTGAGATGTCGGAGATCGGCACCGTGTACGGCGGCTGGCACGGGATTGAAGGGGTGCTAAAAGAAGAGTTGATCAATTTGACGGATCAATCTCCCGAGGAAATTGCACTGCTTCGTACAACACCCG